>Ga0233425_10000047_pt1 | contig 289038 bp, 266 predicted proteins | sample Watercolumn_Towu_2_FD_181712 | JGI IMG/M metagenome (GOLD analysis project Ga0233425, IMG submission 181712) | Freshwater microbial communities from Lake Towuti, South Sulawesi, Indonesia - Watercolumn_Towuti2014_140_MG | ecosystem: Environmental > Aquatic > Freshwater > Lake | place... | reverse complement strand
CAAATTGCTTGCCGTCGATCCAGATATGGTTGGATTCATCCCGGCTGTGTGGCGCGCCATGATTGAGCCAATCTCGCAAGGTGGTTTCAGGAACGTCCAGGTCTTCAGCGATTTCTCGCGGTGTGTAAAGCATGGGCAGCAAACCAGGGGCTTTGATCAAAACATTCCTAGAAATCCGGCAGTTTGATGTATTTTGGTTTTCTGACATTCTTCTCCTCTGTTATTTTTTATACTTTGCATGAAATAAACATACGCCAGCCATGCCAACCCTTTAAGGGAAAGGCGTGGCTGGCGTATCCTCTTCCCATTGATAGGTATTGAAAGATCCTCGTTTTGTAACTCTGATACGCGGATCATTATTGAGTTTTGAAAATGCCCGGTCGATCGTCCTGGCACTGCTGCTAATTTGCAGGGCTGTGATGAGCTCATTCTTCTTGAATTCCTGCGCCGGTACACTTTGCAGATATTCCAGGATATCCGCAAAGATCAATTCCGCCTGACCAGGCACGCGTACCAGTTCAGAAGGATTCGCGTCAGAAAAGCGAAGCGCGATGCTCTCTTCGGTCGATTCAATTTGAAACTGCAACTGCGCAGGTGGCAGGGATTCACGCACCTTTTGTGGAATGATCGTTCGCATTGAGTGTGCTGAATGCTGGTTTTCATGCGTAACCACAATGGCGGTATCGACAGACCCTAAAATATCAGAGGAGCCCCGGACGCGATAGGAGAGATCGGGGTTCCCACCCTTATTGAGGTGATGAATAAGAATGAAAGTCGTACCGGTATGGTTGGCAATTTCACGAAGGGTGTTCATCATCGGAGAAATTTCTGCAACCGAGTTTTCATCAGCACCAGGCATAAACTTGGCCATGACATCAAAAATGACCACAGAAGCATCCAATCGATGAATTCGCTGACGCAATGCCATTACTTCGGAAGCGACTTTCAGGTTAAGCGGAGAAAAGTCGAAAATCAGGTTCGCAGGCGGTTGAATTCCTCGCGCATGGCACAGTTTGAGAACACGCGAACGCATACCTCGGTAGCTGCCATCCAGGAAGTGATACAGCACTTTGCCCTGGGTTACCGGTTGGTTATCCCACGCCACACCCGAAGAAGCCATGCCAATTGCCAGGTCCAGAGCGAGAAAACTCTTTCCGGCTGCCGGCATTCCGGCGATTAAGTTGATCCCCCCGGCCATAATCCAGTCTTTGAGAATCCAGGTCAATTCACCCATCTCCGACAAACACAGTTTCTCTGCGGTCATAACCATTCGCTCCGTGACTCCCGACAAGGCGGATGAGGTGACAAAGAATTCCTCCATTTGCTGCAGAGCATCAGAAAGCGGTTTATCTTGAATAGCATTTTGCGCAAGGTTTGTAGCGACCTCCAAAGCTTTTCGCTTGAATGCTTTTTCACGCACGATCTTTGCGTAAGACTCGGCGTGCATGGAAGTTGGAGTTGCATTGAGCAGCCCTGTGATGTACGCCGGCCCACCTATTTCCTTTAGTTTTCCGCTGGTATTCAAAGCATTACACAAGGTGACATGATCGATCTGTTGCTCAGATTCCAACAGGTGATTCATTGCTTCCCAAATCCAACGGTGTGAGTCGCGATAGAAATATTCCGCTTTTACGATGGTGACCAAATCTTCAAATAAATAGGGTGCAATCATGATCGAACCGAGCAAGGCCTGTTCGGCATCAATATCTCTGGGCGGAATGGGATCTGGCATCAAAGGCTCCATATGGTTTGATATTTACTCTTTACTTCAAAAAGGAGGTCGCCAGAGAAAACGAAAAGCGACCGGCATAACAAAGTTCTTTGTTATGCGGCCGCTCCCACGATTTGATGGATGTCCAAGGAGATCAGCGACCCGAAACGATTACATTTTTATTCTACAAATAAATCAGGCATGATCCAAGGTGGTCAAGTTAATTCGTATGTTCAGCGATTTGGACAGGTCGGAACTGACAACCATACGCTGCAGGTTTACCCAGCATCGTCCAGGATAATCGTTCAACTGTTTTCCACCAGATCTCCGGGATTTCATACCAGGCTGCGCCGGCAACATCCCGCGCAATATCCGGATCCGGAGCGGTTCCCTTGGCCAATGCACTATCTGGATTGACCGCAACCGTTGTGTACACTACTGAATAGAGTGGCCCAAGTGCAGCCAGTGACAGCATCATTCCCCATCCGCATTGAGACGGTTTGACCGTTTTTGCAGCATCTATTCGATCTGCCATGAATTCGAAATAGGTCATACCCTGTGGTGCCTGGGGAACGCTCATCGGCTGATTGCCCCGATAAGCGATAAACAGGATGGTTGCGATCACCAACAGAAGCAAAGCGTTTTTGAAAATCTTGAAGACCAAATGAAATCCCTTCAGCAGAAACATATCTTCCTCCAGAAAAATGATTATCCAAATACCAGACCCTGAATGGTCAGATCAAGATCATCCGTGATTGAGACGGGTCCGGCTTTTAGTGAAACACCCCCCGCTCGTAAAGCGGCTTTCAAGGCTGCAGCTCGCCTCCGTTCGGGAATATCGGAAAAGAAGACGAGCAGATCATCATCCTCCCCTTCTCGCAGGCTCAGCGTGAAACGAATCTGATGAACCCTGCAATCCAGCTTTGGGCGACCACGCTTTGAACCCATGCTTAGTTTTTTCGATTGTGGTTCTGAAATAATGATAGTTTCCATAAACCCCTCGCAATCGATTGAACGGGATCATCCGCCAGGATGCCTTTACCGTTGAAAAAATAAGGCAATGAGTTCTTGAGTAGGATCGCCCCACCGCCTACCAGGATGACGGCTGTGAAACGCCGCCAGGCTTTGCCCCACCGCTTTTCAATCTCTCCAGTGACCTCACGCTCCCAGATTGGTAGTGCCTGCGAAATGTCGAGCTTATTGGCGCGCAGGAGCGTGTCCAATTCACCCAGGGAGTAAAGCTGCTGACCGTTTACCAGCTCCAAAAGCCGGCGTACACCAGTGGTTGAAGCACCCGTAAATCGTTGAACCGGAACTTTTTCGCGCACCACCAGCAATTCGGTGGTGTTCATGCCGATGGATACAATCCCGACCTCCTGGGTGTATGCGCTGCGTCGCTCAGGAACGATCTTGCCTTCATCATCCAGCACATAATCAAACAGAGCGCCAGCTGGCTGAGAAGTAACCCGAACATCAGTCACATTCAGGTGATATTCCTGGTCATTGGCTTTCCAGGTGTGTTCTGCCTTCATCCAACGCTGAATGCTCTCCACCGTGGTTCGTGCTTCCTCTCCGGAGAGGGTATCCAACGGTAAACCACATGTGATGCTCACCGGCTGAGAAATGAGACCCGTCCGCTGAATCAGGCGGGTGAATGACCCATAGAAAAGCGCCAGCATTTCTGGTGAACCGGCAAAACGGTCCATACTCAGATTCTCAACTGGCCGTCCACTGTCGTGTGCGCCACTATCGACAAAGAACGTGCTTCCCGATGGCAAAGCAATCCGCAGTGGCAGGCGGGAACTGCCCAATCCCAGCATGCGCCCTACCAGCGGGCCATTATTGACCGCGACCTGAGAGATCAATTGAATGCTCTGCTGATTCCCGTGCAGCTTGAGCGCTCCCATTCCCAGATCAAGTCCAAAACTGATTGTTTCTGTCATGCAATCTCCTTTATTCTACAAGATACGAGTTAACTTGGAGTATATTTAGGTAAAAAAATCAACCTCATCGGTTGAATTTATTGTAGCATATTACTCCAAGTTAATAAATATCTTGTAGTATTTATTCGGAGGGTTACTTTTTATATGGCCGCCCTGAATCATCAAACGCCCATTTCCCCTGACCACTGTTTTGGCGATAAACTCTGGCGCAGTATGCCACGTCCGCTTCATCCAGCAGTGTCTTTCGGCCATCTTTGCCCAATTGGTGGATCAGCCCTCGCTGCATCCAGCGCGTGAGCGTGGAGGTGTTGAGCTTGTATTTCCGACCGGCTTCATTGATGCTGATCGGAACGCCTTTCAAGTCGGCATTGAGCTGATACTCAGGTAGTGCTTCCTTGGGCAGCAGATTGTTGACGCTGATTTGGCTGATGCCAATACTTCCATCGGTCATCACGGCTGCCTGAAGTTTTCCCTCATCTGCCAACTGATATATGGAATCCAGATCCAACCCAAGCTGTTTGGCGGCCTGTTCGGGAGTAATGTAATATTCCAAACGGGATTGATCGAGTTTCACGGACTGCTCACAGAATTCAATTTACTACAAGTTAATCATACAGTGAAAGTGAAGGATCGTCCAGCAATAGGGAATTGTTCAAGTTTTCAATGGTGACAATCAAACTGGCTGGTCTTATTATCAATTCAAGCCTCAAATGATAATAATGAATCGCTTATTATCATTTTTGCGATCATTACGAGCGAAGGAAGGGCAGGAGAAGAGAAAAGCCACCAATCGCTTTTTGGACCTTCCAGTCCGTTGCCAGATTGAACCGCCGCGTGTAAGATTAAGCGGTAGAACGTATATTCGCTCTTCTGGTATTCCGTAAGAGAAAAATCAAGGATTTTTATGCCCACTTTACACTGGCTCAATGATGATCAAGCCCGCCGCGCCACTCAGGGAGTGCCTTACCGCCTGCTTGGAGAAGACTCTGCCCTTTCTTATGGCGACCCTCAGACTCAAAATATGCTGATTCAGGGGGACAACCTGGCGGCGCTCAAATCTCTGCTGCCTTATTATGCCGGGCAAGTGAAGTGTGTTTACATTGACCCACCCTATAATACTGGCAGTGCTTTTGAACATTATGACGACAACCTTGAACACTCCACCTGGTTGACGATGATGTACCCAAGGTTGGATTTATTACATGACTTACTTCGAGATGATGGATCAATTTGGATTTCAGTCGATGATACTGAGGCGCATTATCTTAAGATTATCTGCGACGAAATCTTTGGCCGTAATAATTTCATTATCGATATTTCATGGCGTAAGCGAGACGGAGCTCCAAATGATAGGAAAATTGGTGGGATTCATGAACATATCTTGGTCTGGGCAAAATCCAAGGAAAATAGTTCAAAGCAAACCCTTGCAGAAGAATCATTCAATCTAATGCCCAGAACCGAAAAGGCTGACTCAATGTACCAAGTATTCCCTGAACCTTCTGGTCCAGATCCTCGTGGACCTTATCGAAAAATTGACACGACCGCTAATGGCAAAGGGGGAAGATTTGTTGAGAGCCTTTATTATCCAATTACCAACCCATTTACAAATGAACAAGTTTTTCCGCGACAAGGGACGTGCTGGCGCCATAATAAAGATGAAATGCAGCGATTACAAAATGAGGGTCGTCTTTATTGGGGAGTAAAAGGAACTGCTAAAACCCCGATGCGGAAATTGTTCATGTTCGAAGCAAAGCAAGGTATGACAACCCCATCAATTTGGGATGATGTGGGTTTAAACCAACATGCTAGTGCTGAGATAGAGAAGCTTTTTGGCGCGAAAGCCTCTTTTGAAACTCCAAAACCTGAAGCATTGATACAAAGAGTTATTCATATTGCTTCCAACTCTGATGACCTCATTCTTGATTCCTTTCTTGGCTCCGGTACCACGGCAGCAGTGGCCCATAAAATGGGCCGGCGTTATATCGGTATTGAAATGGGCGAGCACGCGGTTACCCATTGCGCGCCGCGGCTCAAAAAAGTGGTGGATGGTGAACAGGGCGGCATCTCCAAGGCAGTCAACTGGCAGGGCGGCGGTGGGTTCCGCTTTTACCGCCTGGGAGAGCCCGTTTTCGACGAGAACAACCACATCAACCCCCATGTCACCTACCCGGCGCTGGCCGCGCATTGCTGGTTTAGTGAGACCAAAATCCCGTTGCCAAATATTCAAGGCGCAGAAAAGACTCCGCTATTAGGTGTGCATAACGGCACAGCTTACTACCTGCTCTTCAACGGCATCCTGGGTGACCAAAACTCTGAGGGAGGCAACGTCCTCACGCAAAAATTGCTGCGCATCCTGCCGCCCTTTGCCGGCCCCAAAATCATTTACGGTGAAGTCAGCCTGCTGGATGAAGCCCGCCTGCGTGCAGAAGGCATCACCTTCAAGAAAATCCCCTACGAACTTTCGGTGAGGTGAGCATGTTCGAACCCAAAAATTACCAACGTGAAACGCTCGAATGGCTACGCCGCTACCTGGAAGAAGCCCGTTATGCCGGTCCGCAGGCGGCCTTTGATACCCTGCGCCAGCAGAATCCGCAGACAGAACGTACCCCCTACCGCGTATTGGCCGGACTGGATGACGTACCTTATGTTTGTCTGCGCTTGCCCACCGGCGGCGGCAAGACCTATCTGGCTGCGCGCAGCATTGCCGTGGCTGCTCAAGCTTACCTCGAACAAGAGCATCCTTTGGTGTTATGGATGGTTCCAACCAATACGATCCGCGCCCAAACCCTGGCTACTCTCAAGAAACCGGGGCACCCCAATCGATTGGCGCTTGAAGCAGTCTTTGGCGGTCAGTTACTGGTGATTGACATCGCCGATTTCACCCAGCTCCGTCCGCAAGACCTGCAGGACAAAGTCGTAATCGTTGTTGGCACGCTGCAAACTTTGCGCGTCAACAGCACGGAAGGACGCAAAGTCTATGCCCACCATGAAGATCTGGAGGCGCACTTCGTCAGCGTGCCATCAAACACCCCGGGCTTGGAACGATTTGAGAACGGTGCAATTAAATTCAGTTTCCGCAACCTGCTCACGCTGCACCGCCCGCTGGTCATCATCGACGAAGCCCACAATAACACTTCTGAGCTGAGTGTGGAAGTTTTACAACGCGTCCAACCGGCCTGTATCATCGAATTTACAGCCACTCCAGCCGCCAACAGCAATATTCTGCATGCCGTGTCTGCGCTCGAACTCAAAGCCGAAGAAATGATTAAGCTGCCCATTGTCCTGACCCAGCACGAAACCTGGCAGGAAGCGGTGCGAGACAGCATCCTGACCCGTCAGAAGCTGCACGATCTCGCCAGACTGGACCGTGAATTCATTCACCCCATCGTCCTGATCCAGGCTGAAGAACGTGGCCACGAGGTCACATTCGACATCATCCGGCAATTTCTGATCGACCAGGAGAAGATCGAGCCGGAGCGTATTGCAGTAGCCACCGGTGCGCAGCGTGAGCTGGATGGAGTGAACCTTCTGGACCCTAATAATCCGATCGAATTTGTCATCACCGTCGAAGCACTCAAAGAAGGCTGGGATTGTCCGTTTGCGTACGTGTTCTGCTCGGTGGCTACGGTACATTCCAAGAAAGACGTTGAACAATTGTTAGGACGGGTGCTGCGCATGCCTTATGCCCGTAAACGTCAGCAGGAGGAACTGAACCGCGCTTATGCCCATGTTTCAGCCAGCAGTTGGCCGCAAGCCGTCAGCCAATTGGAAGACCGCCTGGTGAGTATGGGATTCGAGGAACAGGAAGCGGAAGAAGCCATCCGCCCGCAAGCCAACCTCTTTCCTGGGATTGGCGATCAGGTGATTCCGGACGATCGTACATCTGCAATCAGCCTGGTCTTGAGTACCACTCCAGATTTGGTTTATCTGAACGCTGAAGAATTGGCTCGGGTGGCTGTTCGGCAGATCAGCGAAGGCCGGGTGGCATTCGAAGTCAAAGGCGAAGTGGATCAAACCTTTGAACTCAAACTGGTTGAAGCCGTGGCTCCTGGTGACCGGGATGCCATGCAAAAAACACTTTCTATCTATCGGCGTCAACAGCCGCATACTCCCGCCCAACGCGGGGAGCGTTTTGCCGTACCGCAGCTTTGCTTGTGGGCTGACGGCGCACTTGAGGTGGCAGAAAAAGATTGGTTCCTTGACCCCGGTGGGTGGAACCTGCTTGACTTCCCGGCGGAATTGAATTCTGGAGAGTTTAACATCCAGGAACGCGCTGAAAGTTTCTTGATCGATATCAATGGCAGGCAATTAACCACGCGTTATTTGGGCACACAAATGCCGCTCGGTCTGGACGATGTGGAGAGCGGATGGAACGATCTGCAACTGTCACGTTGGTTAGATGGCAAGTTATACCAGCCGGATATTCGCCAGGAAGTGCTGCTTGAATGGCTGCGTCGCTGCCTGAAATACTTAATTGACCAGCGCGACTTCACCATTACTGGCCTGGCTCGCGCGCGTTTTTTACTCGAAAAAGCATTGCGAGATAAGATTAAAAACTGCCGGCAAGCCGCATATGAGTTAGGATACCAACACACGCTATTTGATGTTGGCGCACGAGTGGCGACCAGTTCCAAATATGCCTTTTCCTTCGATCCCAATAACTACCCGGCTCATTGGCCTTACACTGGGCGTTATCAATTTGCCAAGCACTATTACTCGATTGTGGGTGAATTAGAGTCCAGCGGCGAGGAATTCGAGTGTGCGCAGGCCATTGACCGCTGCCATCAAGTTAAATACTGGGTTCGCAATCTCGCGCAGCAGCCCCAATTTTCCTTCCGTTTGCCGTTGGCGAATGGCTATTTTTATCCTGATTTTGTGTGTGAGCTAATGGATGGACGTATTCTGGTTGTGGAATACAAGGGCGCCCATTTGGAAGAATTCGAAAAAGAAAAACGCAACGTTGGTGAATTGTGGGCTGAAAAAAGCCAGGGTAAGGCCTTGTTCCTCTGGGCTGTGAATAAAGATAACCAGAACCGGGATGTGTACCAGCAGTTGGACGCAATATTATAAGGTTTTCCAACTTGGCTTTGCGAAACGATGTCTACGGTACCAAGCCAACCTGTTTCCCCTTAAGACGCTTCGGGAACGACCTGCCAAGAATATCTTGCCAGGTCGTTCCTATTGAAGAGGGATCAACCATAATGGTCATATTCATAACGTTCCACCGCCTCCTGAGGGTTCTAATCTGGGACCTGACCATATCAATATGAGCGTTGAGGTCAGGGAGTATCGTCCCTGGCGGTTGGGTGATGTTCTCAAAACCAGCAGGGACCATCCAACAGAGAACGATGTGTCACTCCGTTGACCCGTTCCCCCTTAAGACTCTAGGGGATCGAAGTGGCAAGAACAAAGTGCCACACAGTTCCCCGCTGTATTGGAGATATTTTTCGCGCAAAAAAAGCGGGCGATTTGTTTGTGCACAAAAATAGCCAACTTACAACCGCTTGATCGAAAGATTTGATCCAGAATAACGCAGAATTATTGCAGTTGCCCTCGGCAAAAAGTGACCATTTTCCCGCGTTTCTTCTTCAGTTGATATTTCCTACCTCACCATCAGAAAGAACACCTTGGAAACCTTCCTGTTCGATCAACGTCCGCGGCAGCGTCTGCGTCACCGTCCCGATGAAGCTGGGATGATATCTGCGGCGTGTCAGCAAGGCGTCTGCGTCACGTCAGCCTGGACGCAGACGGTGATAATTGGCGAATGAAACAAAAGGTCATTTTCGTGAAAGGCAACAACTATGAATTTTGTCAGCTTTTATGCAAAAGGCGCGAATAAGGAAATCTAAATTATGATAATTTAAATTTCTTTAACTCTAGAACTGATTAGTATAGGTTTTTAACCTACGGAAGCAAGTCTGGGTCTGTACCGGACGGAAGCTAAAAAACCTTACGGTTGAAAATTCCTAATTCTCCTGACGAATTTTTCGATCATTATAAAAATAGTGTGTGATACAATAATGTAACTCTTGTTACATTATTGATTGATAAGATGATCACATGGCTTCTCCTCACTTATAAACTTCCCGCCGAACCCTCAGCCCGGCGCGTACGTGTCTGGCGCAAACTTAAAAAAATGGGGGCTGTTACCATTTTTGAAGCAGTTTGGGTGCTTCCAGATTCACAGCGCTCATACGAGCAGTTTCAATGGCTGGTGGCAGAAATTCAGGAAATGGGTGGTGAAGCCATGTTCTGGAAAGCCCAGTCCGAACTGGCCAGCCAGGAAGATGAGCTCGTAGTTCAATTTACCAATCAAGTCAATGTTGCATATCAATCAATCATTAATCGGTTGGTGCAACCACAAACTGATCTGGCTACCCTGGCTCAGGAGTACCAACAAGTTAATCAACGAGACTACTTTCACTCTGAACTTGGGCAGCAGCTGCGTGAACGGTTACTGACAGCTAGAGGAGACGAATCATGAAATGGGTTACCTGGCAAAACATAGGCGTGGATCGGATGGCTTGCATCTGGCTGATAAAACGCAAGATTGATCCTCAAGCCGAGTTCACTTTTATTGAAGCAGGTACTAAACCCCTACCTGAAAACGCAGAACCTTTCGACATTCCTGGCACCCGTTACAGCCATCATCGCGGGCATTGCAGCTACCTCACATTCATCAAAGAATACAAGATTAAAGACCCCATTCTCAAGCAGATTGGCCAGATAGTAAATGAAGCTGATGTTATTCAAGATATCGGATTGGAACCAGCCGCTCCAGGCTTGGACCTGGTTTGCCGGGGCATTCGGCGGATAAGTCGAGATGATTACGAAGCCATCGAACACGGATGTATGTTGTACGACGCTTTGTACGCTGAACTGTCTGCTACGGAAGGGTTTCGATGACCTTTTGGTTAACCAGCCTGTCGAAGTGACAGGTCTGGATCTTTTCACTTTGTGGCGAAATGCCAGGAGGTTTCTATGTTATGGGTTACACGTTCTCACGTTCATGTCGACCGCGTGGCTTGTCCGTGGTTGATCAGCCGCTTCATTGATAGTGAGGCGGAGTTTGTATTTGTACCAAAAGGTGAAATTGAGCGAGTTACGAAAGAAACCGGTGCGATCCCCTTTGATGCTCCTGATGTGGAGCTGGGTCACCATGAGGGGCGTTGCTCATTCGAGTCAATTATCCTCAAATATGGCCTCAAAGAACCAGGTTTGCTGCGATTAGCCGAGATTGTCCACAGCGCGGATGTTGATGAGGATATCGATAAAGATCCCATCGCCCGCGGACTGGAAGCAATCGCTACCGGATATAGTCTTCGTTTTCCAGAAGATATCGAAAACCTGGCACACCAGTTTGAGGTGTACGACGGCTTGTATGCCTGGTGCCGGCTTCAAGTTGCGAAAAAATAATTGCCAATCAGTGATGTGCGGCTGGTCGTGTAGGCAGCCGCACATTCTGAAGAGGAGCGGTTTATGGTACTTCATCCAGTTGGGAAGATAGAATTGCCAGAACATATCGGGCAAGGGGGATTCGACCATGCCGCCATTCACGCGGCGACCCGTAAATTGTTTGTCGCTCATACCATTAACAATTCACTTGACGTGATTGACATTACCAAAGACCGATACTTGCATTCCATTCCTGATTTATCTGGAGTTGCAGGTGCTCTTGTTGATGATAATCAGAACCTGGTCTTTACCTCAAACAGAAATGAAAATGCTATAAGTATCTTTCATGCCATTAGCGAAAATAACCTCGGTAAAGTACCCGTAGGTGTTAGACCCAACGGGCTAACCTATGATCCAAAACGTCAGCACTTACTGGCGGCTAATGTTGGAGACCCGGAATTTTCTGGCACTTTCACAGTCTCTGTCGTTGATGTTGAGTCCTTAAAAATGACGGCTTCAATCCCGATGCCTGGTCGCACCCGTTGGGCAGTGTTTGATCAACAAGCAGAAGCTTTTTATATTAACATCATGGATCCAGCTCAAATTGTGGTTATCGATGCGAAATCACCGGACCGTATCGCGCGGATCATCCATGTTCCTGCTGCTGGTCCGCATGGGTTGGACCTGGATAACGACAGGCATCTTCTGTACTGCGCCTGTGACGCAAAAAAACTGGTACAGCTTGATCCACAGACTGGACAGGCACTTACGGTTATAGATTTGAGCGGTACTCCCGATGTGATCTTCTTCAATTCCATGCTAAAGCATCTCTATGTGGCAATCGGTGATCCGGGGGTGATTGATGTTGTCGACACCCAGTCCATGCAAATAATTGAAACGATATCCACTGAAAAAGGGGCGCATACCATCGCTTTTGATGCAGTGAACAACAAAATCTATGCGTTTGCGCCGCAAAGTCACAGCGCGCTGGTTTTCGTTGACGAATAGGATCGAATATGCTTGCTAAGAAGACCGATGTTTTTTTGCTTTTTAGCACTCGCCTGGTGCGTCTGTTTTGTTATGGATTTCTATCTGTTGTGTTGGCGCTTTACCTGGCACAAACGGGGATGAGCGAACCATTGATTGGATTACTCTTCACCCTGACTCTGGCGGGCGATGCGGGGATTTCCCTTTGGTTAACCACTTCCGCCGATCGCTTCGGGCGAAAACGAACGCTGATCGGAGGAGCCTTATTAATGATCGGGGCTGGGTCTGTCTTTATTGCTACAAGGAATCCAGTCCTGCTCATGATAGCTGCGATCATAGGAGTTATCAGCCCCAGCGGCAATGAAATTGGGCCTTTCCTTTCGGTCGAACAAGCCAGCTTGTCCCAATTAATCCCCGATTCAAGACGTACCCAAACTTTTGCGTGGTATAACCTGGTTGGCTCTTTTTCCACAGCTATCGGAGCACTGTCTGGTGGCTGGTTATCACAGACTTTACAAAGCAATGGGATTTCGGCGCTCGAATCATATCGCTCGGTGCTAATGGGTTACGCTGGTGGCGGGGTCATACTGCTGGTTTTGTTTCTATTTTTGTCCACGGCGATTGAAATTCCAAAAAACGCAGAGGAAACGAAAACCCGAAAGATCATCGGTTTACACCGTTCGCGAAATATTGTCTTTAAGCTAAGCGCCTTGTTCTCGTTGGATGCCTTTGCGGGAGGTTTGGTTGTCCAAAGCTTGATGGCGTTTTGGTTTCACAGCCGTTTTGGGGTGGACCCCGGCATCATTGGCAGCATTTTTTTCGGCGCAAATATTCTGGCTGGGATTTCGGCACTGCTCGCTGGCCGCATTGCAAAAAAGATCGGATTGATCAATACCATGGTCTTCACGCACATCCCCTCAAATATTCTCTTAATTCTGGTGCCGCTCATGCCCACCTTGTCTCTTGCCATTACCATGCTCTTGCTGCGTTTCAGCATTTCTCAAATGGATGTGCCCACGCGGCAGTCCTACACGATGGCTGTGGTTGCCCCGGATGAACGTTCAGCCGCATCGGGCGTTACGAGCATTGCCCGTTCTGTCGGTGCGGCTATTTCACCTTCTCTTACCGGTGTTTTTCTCAGTATTCCAACCTTGCTTAGTTTGCCCTTCATCCTGTCTGGCGGGTTGAAAATCGTTTACGATTTGCTGCTTTATCGGAGCTTTCGTGATATGAAGCCGCCAGAGGAAGAGTAACTCTTTTCATGCCTTCCCGCGCAGGAAAGCGATTATTGAAATCCCGAAAATGGAAAATTTGACGGGGGCGCACTCAATTTCAGAGAATCCCGATGCTTCCAAAACAGGAATAAGCTCCTTTAATTCATGTTCCAATCCTCCGCGGAAGATGATCCTTTTGGCGATGGCTTGCTGTAGGGGTTGGGTTGGCATTGCCAGGTCTACGATAAGTAATCGCCCCTGGGGTTTAAGGACCCGAAAAATTTCAGCGATCCCCTTCTCCCTGGTCTCCTTGGACATATGAAAAATCATAAAACTGCACAAAACTGCATCGAACGATTTATCTGGAAAAGGTAAGTCATTAATGGTTCCTAATTGGAACGCGACATCCAAATTTTCCTGAGCTGCTTTATGTTGACTATATTCGACCATGCTGGAGATGACATCAATTCCCACTACTTTACCGGATGGTCCTGCATGTCGTTTGGCTTCCAAGGTTAATGAACCCGTTCCGCATCCAACTTCGAGAACACTATCGCCTGGTTTTACGAATGCCAGTTCAACAGTCTTCTGGCGGAGAATCTGCTCACGTCCAAAAGTCATTTTCCGCATATAGGCATCGTAGGTAACAACCATCTTTTCCATTGGCTGATTGATCGCCCGATCTTCATCTGTTAGCTTCAATTCACTCATTTTTGCAACTCCGATTCATTGACAGAATATTGGTTTTGAGACATACTGTCTCATATCTTTGATTGCAAAGAGTATAGAGGATATGATCGACAATAACAAGCTTCAAAAGGAACAATATGTCACATATGAGACAAGGGGTGAAAATTGTCTCAATTAAACAACGATTTACGCGTAAAACGGTCACAGAAGTTAATCCGAGAAGCGCTGATTGATCTAATTGAGGAGCGTGGGTTTGACGCTCTGAGTGTCAGGGAAATCACAGAGCGTGCGATGGTCAGCCGGGCGACTTTTTACCGCCTCTATCAGGATAAATTTGATCTGGTCGAGAACATCTATTCTGATGCCATCCAAGCGTTATATGATTCAGTTTCTGAATCAGGTCTTGAACACCCACCGCAAATTTGGACTCGCTTTTTTGATCATATAACAGAATATGACCGGTTGTACTGTGCTTTACTTGGACCGAAAGGAAGTCCATGGTTCGTTCTTAAAATGCGTTCTTCTCTTGCAAAACTGGTCGAGGAATATGAGCAGAATCCACATTTTCTACCCAAAGCCCAAGCGAGAGAACCCCTTTTAATAGATTATGTGCGGGATATGATCGCCACTATGATGGTGGAAACAATCACCTGGTGGCTTGAAAAAGACAGGCCATACTCATCGAAAGAGATGGCCTGGCGTTGTGCTACTCTAGCATATTCGATATTCAATGAAACAAGCACCTGGCAAATTAACACTATCCAATAAATTTGTCCAGAGAATTCTTCAGGTCCTTAAGAGCCCGCTTGTAATCATCCTTTTCTACCGCATCCACCATGCAACTCTGCAGGTGATCCTCCAGAATCACCCGGCCAACGCTGTTGAGAGCGGAACGTACCGCCGCAATTTGCGTAAGAACATCCGGGCAGGAGGTGTCGTTTTCTACCATGCGTTTTATTGCCCGCACGTGTCCTTTGATGCGCGCCAGGCGGGCGAGTACCTGCTGGTGGTGTTCGTGTCTATGTTCATGTTCACCCTCAGTCCCGTCAGGCATGTCGTCACGAACTGTATAGTTTTCATCCGTGAATTCTTCGTCCATTGAAACCTCTTGGTATATATTTATGGCGGATACAATTAATTTACCACACTCTTGCGGTAGTTAATCAATCGAGCAGAGTTAGCCAATACTGGCAATGCGGATGCCTCGTGCATTAACGCACCGACGACTGGACCAATAATACCAAAACCTCCCAAAACGACCGAAAGCACATTCATCGACATCGAAAATACAACATTCTGCCGGATAACGCCAAGCGCGTTCCGCGAAAGATCAATGATCTGAGGAATTCGTTCGATTTCGTCAGCCATCAACCCGATGTCAGCGGTTTCAAGAGCCACATCAGTACCGGCCAATCCCATTGCGATGCCGATCTCAGCGGCTGCCAACGCCGGCGCATCATTAACGCCATCTCCTACAAAAGCCACTTTCTTACCTTCGTTTTGCAGTTCGCGAATGATTCGCAGCTTATCTTGCGGTAAGACCTCGGAATAAACCCGGTCAATGCCCAGTTCTTTTGCAATACGATCAGCCGTACGAGGATTATCTCCAGTGATCATAATGACTTCAAGAATCCCAATCCGTTTCAACTCGGTGATTGCTTTTTTTGCTTCAATACGGGGAGTATCAGCTAAAGTAATCAGACCACGAAGCGCGCCATCCAATGCGATTGGAATCACTGTCTGTCCCAGGGTTTCCAGTTCCTGGATTTTTTGATCCACTTCGCCTGGCCAATTAATTCCACGTTCTGCCAAAAGTGACCGGTTACCGATAACGACCTGCCTTTGCTCCACCAGCCCGGTGATCCCAAACCCGGGCAGAATGGTGCAGTTCGATGCGGATGCGACTGTAATTTGTCGATCCAGACTGGCCTGCACGATTGACCGCCCAATAGGATGCTCGCTGCTGCGCTCGATGGAGGCTGCCAAAGCCAGTATCTGATTTTCACTCGTTCCATCCAACGCGATAACCGATTGCAGCACAGGGCGACCATGGGTCAAAGTGCCTGTTTTGTCAAAAGCGACTACATTTACTTTCCCGATTTGCTCAATCACCGCGCCAGATTTGACCAACATTCCGCGTTTTGCCGCATTACCGATGGCAGCCACCACCGCCGTTGGAGTCGCCAGCACCAGCGCGCACGGACATACCACCACCAGTACAGTGATTGAGCGCGTGATGTCTCCTGTTAGAAGGAAGACGATCAGTGCAATTCCAAAAGTGACCGGAACCAGGATACGGGCATACTTGTTGGCAATTCGCTGCACAGGAGCTTGAGTTTTTTGTGCCTCTTTTACCAGTTTTACAATCTGACCCAGGGTTGTGTCTTGACCCAGGCGTGTAACCTGAATTTCCATTGCCCCTACTTCATTTAGCGTACCAGCATAGACTTCATCGCCGGCTTTCTTTTCGACTGGCATGGATTCACCGGTAATGGCAGATTGATTGACAGAGCCTGATCCACCCAAAACTTGTCCATCCACCCCGATTCGCTCTCCGCTGCGTACGAGGACTTTTTCACCTAACTGGATATGTTCGATTGGGATGGCGATTTCTTTTCCGTCGCGGATCACTGTTACAGTTGTCGGAACAAGTTTAGCCAGGTCTTTCAAGGCATTATCCGCTCGAGCAATCGTCAGGCTTTCCAGCCAGTCTCCAACTGCGAACATGAAAACCACCAGTGCGGCCGCACTGTATTCGCCGACGATGATTGCAGCGATCATGGCCACTGAGGCCATGAAGCCAGCGGTGATGTCATGGTTGATTAATACTGCTTTTCCAGCCAACAAAAACAAAGGAATTCCACCAATAACTGCGGAGCCCAGATATAGCCATTTACCCACATCGGGCAAACCAGAAATGGATACAAAAAACCCAGCGAGGAGGAGAACTGCGTTGATTAAGGCAATAATCGTATCACGGGAGAGCAAAAAATCTCGATACCGCATGAAAAAATTGGGCTTACTCGCCCGGCAATCCACACAGACTTCTGTTTCTTCTACATTGATAGTCATAAATTCACCTTAGTTTATATTGCATCCCCATAGGGGGGATAGGGGATATTGTAAAAAGCTAAGCTCTTTTTGTCAAGTAATTTCTGTGCTGGAGAAAAGCGAATTACTTTTATATAAAAAATTCGTCATATCTTCATAAATTCTTCATGACTTGGTTTTATTATTTTGTTCAACAAAGTAAATTATTTGGACTATGTAAAGAAACAGGAGAAAAATGATAACTAGCTTTACGATATTTTTGGTCGGCTTTATAGGGTTGATCTTACTTGTTGCTTGGATTGCAGGACGACCAATCACAGATTCATATGATGATATGTCTCCTATCGAAATTGTCGAAGAAAGATATGCCCTTGGGGAAATCGATGATGAAACGTACGATCAGTTGTGTTCAGACTTGGATTAGTATAAAAATTATGGTTTGAGTAAAGGAGAAAAAATTATGTTTCACAATAATTGGTTAGGCCATGTGAATGGTATTACTTTAGGTTTGGGATTTTTGGCAGGATTACTTTTGCTTGTTGGTTTGATTGTTGCCATATTCTGGATAATCCGTAAGTTCAAAAACCAGAATAATATTGAACAACCAGTTCAGGTAGAAGAACGTGTTATTGGATCTTCTAAAGAAGTCGTTCAAAATCGATATGCAAAGGGTGATATTTCACGGGAGGAATACCTGCAATTAATGACGGATCTTGGTGAATAGAATTCTGAAAAGATTTTAATTGGTTCGTTTATAATTCTTGATCTGAATTGTGTTAACCATTGAACATTGCGCGATTGGTCACGATTCAATATAACACTCAAAATATCAAGAAAGTATGAATCAAGTTTTCATCTTAGGTTGTTCCCCTCGATGACTCTAGGGGAACAACCTGAATCGTAATATAAGTGCTTATATACAGGTTTAATTACACGAAAAAACTACTACTTGACCCTGTCATAAAAAGTCGCTATCATAAGATACATAACTCGTAACCAAAGATCCTCCGGCCTCTTCAGAGGAGCGTCCCTCAGGCCAGGCTAAAATGCGGAGCCTGAGTGGAAAACGTTCCGAAACCAGGAAAATCTCTCATAACCCGGAGGTCCCAAGTTCGAATCTTGGCCCCGCTACTAAATAAAGACTCTCGAAAGAGTGTCTTTTTTTATGGAGTGGTTCGAATACCATCGAGGTATGATATCGACTCCCCGCTACTTGTAACGAACCATCCGAAAGGGTGGTTTTTTATTTTCAGTGTTCGAATACCATCGAGGTATGATATCCACTCCCCGCTACTAGATAAGAACCATCCAAAAGGATGGTTCTTATTATTAAGGTCCCTGTCTGCTTTGGAGATGGTTATCATTCCAAGTTCTTCAACATCTCCACTGTAGCTGAGACGATCTGGGCTTGCTGGTCGGAGCGGGAGATGGAAGCCGGGTTGTCACCGGCCTGATCGCCGTACCAGCCGAACTGAGCATGATCGCCGCCGTCAATAGCGACCCAGGTGGTATTGGCTGGCAGCAGCGCGCGTGAGGCTTCAATTTTCTCCACAGTCGATAAGCCGTCCAGTGTTCCGGAAATTGATAGGACCTCCAGTCCGGATGCGGTTAAATCATCACTGTCGGCTGGATACGCAGCCCACAAAGCCAACCCTTGGATCGCGCCAGGGTTATTTTTGGCAAAATTGGCGGCCATGGCACCGCCCAACGAATGTCCGCCGATGGCCCAGTGTTGTATCTGCGGATTAGCGCGAATCACCCCGGATGCGGCATCCGGATTGAAAACCGCCAGGTTCAGCGGCATCCTGACAATGACAACCAGGTAACCCTGCGCGGCAATTTGATGGGCGGCGGGTGCGTAGGCGCGATAATCGACCCGGCCGCCCGGGTAAATAATGAAACCCGTGGTCGGCTGCGAAATCGCTGGCGCAAATTCCAGCCACGGCCCTGCGGTGACTGTCACCTGTGCATCAGACTGCAGGGCTGTCAGCGCCTCTGGCATGGGTTGGGCCGGGGTTTCACCCCAGATTACGAATCCAGCAGCGAGAACAGTGATCAGACTAGCGATAACTAAAACAATCCGCCAGGCCTTACGCATGGGGTGTCTCCTTTCCTAACGCCCGGCTCATATGAAGCGCCTAATAATTCGGCAGTGGGCAAAGATCGCTGCTCAGCCGGTAGATTATTGCTGCCCACCCTGTTATTTTACATGCGCGTACACATCATGCCGCCATCCACGTGCAGGGTTTCGCCGTGGATGTAGCTGGCCGCGTCACTGGCCAGGAACAATATCGCGGCGGCAATATCATCCGGTTCACCGATGCGCCGCTGCGGTATTTTTTCCAAAAAGTACTGTGCCTGGTCCTGGTCCCCCAGCATGTTATGGGTCAACCCTGTCAGCACCATCCCTGGCGCAACGGCATTGACATTGATATGGTAGCCCGAGCAGTCCACCGCCATGCCCTGGGTCATCATCTTCGCCGCGCCCTTGCTGGTGTTATAGATCGACTGTCCCTGTCCGGCCACCTCACCCATGATGGAAGTGATATTGATGATCTTTCCGTAATCCTTATCCATCATGGTTGGTAAGACGGCCCGGCTGAAGAAGAATATGCCGCGTACGTTGATCTCCATCACCCGGTCATATTCATCATTATCGATCATGGCGAATGGCAGGAATTGTCCGGTGCCGGCATTATTCACCAGAATATCGATGCTGCCGAATTTTGCCAATGCGGCATTGACGCAGGCCTCCACTTCTTCCTGCGAGCGCACATTCACTTTCATAGCCAGGCATGCTCCCCCGGCGTCTTTTATCAGGCTCTCGGTCTTCGCAATGCCATCCATATTCACATCACAAATTGTTACTTTCGCTCCCTCGCGGGCGAATTGTACCGCTGCAGCCTGGCCAATTCCAGAGGCAGCTCCTGTCACAATGGCTACTTTATTTTCAAAACGCTTGCACATAAAAACCTCCGAAGAAATATTTATTCTAAAACCGCGGCAATCGAATTTACCACCGCTTGGACGACATGAACCCGGTAAGGGCCGACCGGTGTCCCGGCGTAGATGCCTATGGTTTTCCCGGCGCGGAATGTGCGAACCAGCGGCTTTTCCCAATCTGGGTAAGGCACGGGTTGGTCCTTGTCATATTCGGGAAACGCGTTGAATTTCTTCATGGCGTGGAAGATCATCAGGTCGGTGTTTTCAGCCGGGAATTCGGTCGGCAGCTCGAGGGCATAATCGTACTGCTCATCGATGGCCCGGCGATACGCGGCGTGCGTCTCGATCTTCACATGCTTCTTGTCCCAGTACTCATCCCCGTATTCGTCGGATGTCCAAACGACATCCCACTGGCCCTGCCAGTTCGCCATGATCTTGCGCACACCATCTTCCAGCGGCGCGCAATACAAGTCTTTCCGGGCGTCCTGGGTTTCTTTCTTGAATGGATGACCGTGTCTTGAGAGGATCACCAGTACACTCGCACCAGGTTTCAAAGTTTTCAATTGATTACGCAAGATCTGCAGGTAAGCCTCGCGGTATGCCGCCTGATTGCCCAGTTGGTCTGCCATAATCACCTGGGCCCTACCAGCTGCCAGTTGGTGCAGCATGGGCAGAGAATATCCGTAATCCTCAAAATCAGTATATAGCGGGCAATTCATGCTCTGGTAAACGATCGTCTGGCAGCCAGCCGCCAACAGTTCTTCCACCGCTTGCCGCATGGTTTCAGGTTTCATATAGTATGCCGGCCGAAATTCCACCTGTGGAAAGCGCTTTTTCAACTCCTGGCTGGCCTCTTCATACACCTTGCGAAGCTGGCTGTACCATGGAACCTTCTTTTCCGGAATGAGCTTGCCGAAATACCAGCCAGCGATTTTTGCGCCAACTTTATCACAGACATCCGGGTAGCCGTTCGGACCGTCTCCGCTGTACAAAAAGTAACCATGATCCCAGGGATTTTTGAGGTTGGCAGGTTTCCAGGTTACATCACACTCCACGTAAGGCCTTCCGGCCTTGTTGGTGGTTGAGCCGAAAGAGTCGACCAATTGAGTGGGTTTGAAGACCTCCCGCGCCAGTGGGTTCTCGGGGTCAATCAGACCAATACCCTTATCCGCCAGCACCATCGGTTTGATGAACGGCGGTAATACATAACTAAAGACATGCGCCATGAAGTGACTGTAGAACGGCAGCTCGTACCCCTCTGGCAAACCCATTTCAGCGATGATCACCCCGATTTTCCCGGTCGGCTTTTTAGCCATTCCTTTGAATAAAACCTCATAGCCGTACTGTTTTCCGTAACGCAGTCGTTTTAAAATATCAGTCATTATTCGCTCCCGCGTGATCTTCGCATGGGCAGCCGGCGGCTTTGAAATCACGAAAAAGTAAAATACTCCCGGACATAAAGCCCAGTTGGCCGATGGCATTGATACTCTCTTCGACCCACTGCATGGTGAGGGTCTGATCCGCGCTGGCCAGAGCGCCCATCGCCAGGATACCCAGCACGCCAAAAGCAAAACCAACCGCGGCCAGCGGAACATTGCGTTTGAAGGACAGATAAACCAGGATACCCTCAGCTCCCAGGCTGGTGAGCGTCATCAGAAAGAGGAAGGGGATCTTCCACGCGGCTATACCGAGCACGGGGCTGCCGGCCAGCTGCTTCTGGCGGGTACGGATCATACGGAGCACGGATACAAAGAGTGCCAGGAAACCAATCGAGGAATACACAAACTGGCCCTGACTCATCCATTGGATGTCAGCGATTCCCGCGGTGAAAAGTAATTTCCACACTGCCTTGAATGTTCCGCCCAGGAAGATCAATAGACCACCCAGCATCAGCATGCGGCTGCACGGCTTCCCCCTGCAAATCAAACCAGTTTTTACCAGAAAAAACGCACCAATCAAGAAAGCGGTAGTTGGAACAAAATCAAATATGGCGAGAGAAATTGGGTATGTTTCCATTTCTTATCATCCTTTCTGTTTGATTTTCCGGTCCACGATCAATCCCCAAACGGCCACACCTGACGATAAGGCTGCCACCAGGATGAACGGCCCCTGGTACGACCAGTGGTCGAACAGCCAACCACCGAGCAGGAAAGCCAGCATTATTCCCAGGGAGCCGCAGAAGCCGTAAAAGCCCATCACAGACCCACGCACTGATTCCGGCGACTGCTGCGCGATCAAAGCTCCCCCGGTGATCACCCCACTGATCTGCACAAAGCCAATGAACAGGCCCAGCACGATCATCACGCCGCTTAGGGGGTTGCCGATCAACAGGGTTGCCGTGAAGATGATTGCCGTCAAACCTGTCGCCAGCACCACGGCGCGGATGCGGCCTATCTTGTCTGACAGGATCCCAAAAATGGGCGAGGCAATCAGGCCCATCATCTGTGAGATGCCCATGATCATCCCCGCCTTAGCCAGCGCTTCCGCGCTAGTCAAGCCGGCCTGGACCGTGCCGTAAGTCACCACCCACAGGGTAAAGAAGGTGCCAACCACGCTGACAGCACCCGAAGCGGCAAAATTAACCCCATAGGCCAGTGAAATCGCCGGATCCCGGGTGGCTGCCTGCAAAGCATCCCGCGCGATTTGGATCGCGCTGCGCTTGTCCTCGGCCTGCCGGCGGGTTTTCCCCACCAGTCCAGTAAAGACCAGGGCCGTTGCCAGCAGCCCGATCGCGGCAACAATCCAGTACGTGAAGCGGCCGGAATTGACCGCCGAAGCACCGGCGTTCTGGAAGAGGGACGGCAACCTCAGGAACAGGAATACCGTCAACAGCGCGCCAATCCCACCGCCCATCGCCGTAATTCCCATGGCTTTGCCGCGATCCCGGTTGTCAATGTAATCTGCCAACAGAGCATTGCTCATGGTGTTGGCAGCGTTCGAGCCGGCTGCGAACACCATGCGGAAAAGAAATAAAGCCACGATCGTCCCGGCAAGCGGATACAGGATCAGGCCGCAGGCAGCCAGGAAAAAGCCAATCGCATACACAATTCGCCGTCCGGCCTTATCTGAGAAGGTGCCCCAGATGGACGGCATAATCAACCCGATAATGACCTGCGCCAATCCCAAGGTTCCACTCAACTGGCCCTGTATCTCGGTCGGAATGTGCAGTATTTCGGTTAAGATGAACGGCTGAGCTTGCGGAACGAAGGTGGAAAACAACATCGTAAACACAAAGCCGAGCACATAAACTGTCATGTTGCCGCGTTTGATGCCTGCCTGCAAACGAATCGGCCCCATTTTACAGGTTGATTATTTTCAGGAATGGTCTGATCAGCCATAAATCCATCCTTTGGTAAAAAAAGGAGGAGGGTGGAATTTCACCACTCTCCTCCAGATTTGGTTACCGGTTCAGAACGAAACCAAAACCATACACCCAGGCGCCAGTATCTTCACGCTTGTGTTTGCGCAGGATCATACTTACCCGCCGCCCGGGCTGAACTTCGGTTGGGTCAGCCACCTGCAGGATATCGACCATGACATGGATGCCGTCATCCAGGCGAACGATGGCCTGCACCCGCGGCATCGCGTCCCCATAACCCACAGCCGGAAAACCCACATCGTCCAGCGCCGCGATCACGATCTCTCCCTGCTGGGCACAACTATAAGGCTCCATGCAGCGTTCATGGCAGACAGGGCAGATCAAACCGGTGCGCGGTGGAAAGAACTTTTCACCGCAGTGACCGCAGCGGGTGCCCTCCAAACGGTAGCGTGCCGCCCTGGTGCGGTACCACAGAGCGGAGGAGAAGGTGTCCCAACGGACAAACTGCTCGGGGAATTCGTTGCTCATGGGTTACCAGCCTTTCTGTACCACACCCACTACATCCAGCGAGTGATGGGTGCCGTAAGAAGTATTCACGCCGACGCGGGCATTCTTCACCTGGCGCTCGCCGGCCTGGCCGGTGATCTGCCAGAAATTTTCCAGCACGCCAGCCTGGAAATCTGAACCGGCTGATCCGTGCCCAAAGGCCGGCCCGCCGCCGTACGTGTTGATAGGACAGTGGCTCTCAAGACTCATCCCGCCCGAAAGTACGTAATCTTTGCCCTGGCCCAGGCCGCATACGCCAATGGCCTCAATGGCCATCATGCCTTCATAACCAGTCAGATCGTGAACCTGTACCAGGTCCACATCTTCCTTTTGAATTCCTGCTATCCCATATGCTTCTCTGGCAGCCTCCATCAACCCTGGTAGTTCAGCCAGGTCGTAATCCTTCATGCTATCCACCGGGTAGTTGAAGAAATTGCCAATGTAAGGCGGCCGGAATGCGTACGCCACGTCAAACAATACTGGCTTATCTGTATAATGCTTGGCCAATTCTTCGCCCACGAAGATCATCGCGCTAGCCACACCCCCGCGATTGGTGGCTTGCCGGTCGCGGTCAGCTTCAGGAGTATCGGCGCACAACTCATCGAGAACGGGCATGGGTTTGTTGTAATTGGCTGCCAGCGGATTGCGGCGGGCGTACCAGTTGCATTGATAAGCCCACTGTCCGGCTGCTGCGATCGGTACATCATACTTCCGCCGGTAATAGGCATCCCGCATTGATCCATAGTTGATATGGGTCATGCCCATCATGTAATCAAAATCCACATAGTTGCCCTGGGTATTCATGGCTTCCATCGCGTCGTAGTTATCTGAACGGGCAAAGCCCATCGAGACCACTACATCACAGCGACCTGACGCGATGGCATTCCACGCCACGTAAGAAGCAATGCCGTTGCCGGCGCAGGCGTTGGCAATCGGCACGACCGGCTTGGGCAGGATTCCCAGCGCGTCAGCGATCTGCGGGCCGGGAGACGAGTCAGCTATGGCGCGATCATTGTAGTTGCAGGCCACCAGGTCAACATTTTTAATCGGGATATTGACGTCTTTCAACGCTTTCCAGAATACTTCGGCTGCCATCTGCCGCCAGGTCCAATCCATGGGGATGCCCGGGGGCGTTATTGTGCCGCCTACCATCATCACTCTACGGTTGATCTTTCCCATATATGTCCTTCACTTAATAGAAGTTGGACAGACGGTGCGGCGATTGGATCAACTTTTGTTCGTACTTGATCATCGTTGCATAATCCACCAGGATTTTGTCTTCCAATAGCTCGATCACCAGGCCGCTCTGCGGGCGGCGCTCAGCCAGTGCCGGCGTGCAGATCAATGACCAGGCATCGCAGCCTGCCCCGGCCCCGTAATCGATCACGCCGATCCGCTCGCCTGGTTCGGCAAAATCAAGGATATGCGCCAGTGACAACGGCACACCCGCAGCACCACAGTCACCAATTTGAGCGGTCAGTACGTAAGGCAGCACCTGCATCATGTCCAATTCAAGCTTGCCCATCGTCATCAACGGCCGGAGGCCAGTTTTCTGTGGTACGGCGAACTTCGCGAAGTCTACCGGGGTCAAGCCAGTCCTTTCAAAGAGCGCCTGCCCTGCCGGCACCACATGGTCTAGCAGGCCCCAGTTGGCTACCCAGCCGTAAAAGCCGGCGCCTGGCTGCATGAACCGCTCACCTTCGGTGCGGAAATAATCATTTTGATCGTGGGTGTGAGTAGCTCGCGCTTCGAGCAGCGCGATCGGGTTTTCTTTGCCAAGCACAAAGGCCACCGCCGCGGCGGAAGCAACATATTCGAGCACCATGCCAGGCTGAGTGTGGCGGTTCATGGTATCGGCACCGATGACCAGGGCATAGTCGATCTGCCCGGATTCGATCATCCCAGCAGCCAGCCACAGGGCAGTCGAGCCGGATTTATCCGCGCACTGCACATCCGTCGCCAGGATATTGGAAGACAAACCCAACGCATCAATCAGGATGGACGCGGCTGCTTTGGTGGCATAGGGACTGGTCCCCGTTCCAAGCAGAACCGCGCCAATTTTGCCTGGCTCCACACCGCTGCGGACCAGTGCCTGCTTGGCAGCTGCCGCGGCCAGGGTCAGGGTATCTTCTTCAGGTCCCAAGACCCCGCGTTCTCCGATCGAAAGCAGATCGAAGAAACTGGTCGCAAGGTTCTTCCAGACTCGCCAAATCTCACCTGATTCGATGCGATATTTGGGAAGCGCAACCCCATACGAAACAATGCCTGTATTCAAGGGCCTCCTTTAATGAAACAATCCGAAAGACAGAGGATATTCTTGTTTATCAGGAAAACAGTTCAGCTCTTTTTCGGCAGATCCCACAGGCCGGAGAAGGCGATGGCATCCATCATGGGGCCTTGCATCTTCAACAACTTGGCATTGACCAGTTTCATCGGCGGGGTTTCGCCAGTAAACATCTGCACGATGTATTCACTGTTGCCCAGGATGGTTAACTTGGCAGGCTTGGTGCTGCCTTCTTCCACCGTGGCAGTGCCATCTTGGATGGTGAGGGTCCACTTCGAAGGCTCTTCCCCTCCCAGGTCGAACAGGATCACGCGATTCCAACCCTTGGCTTTCTCAGGCTTGAAAAGGGATGGCAGGCTCATGACTACTTCTTTGATCGTTGGCATTGTGTTTTCTCCTTTTTCCAAAATATGAGTTTAATCAACAGAACCAAATACCTTATCCTGAACCATCAGGATCCGTTCCATATCATCAGCCGGTGTCGTGGTTAATTCAAAGACACAGGCCTCGGCATCCGAATGCATGGCAAGCGATTTGACCAGCCTGTAACAGGGCGATACCATCGGCGGCATGGTGATCATCATGGTGGCCTGCCCGTGGGCCTCATCGAAGCGGCAGATGCCGTAGCCCAGTGAGCAGCGTGGTAAGTCGTTCCACTCTTCTACCCGGCGATATATGCCTGCCAATTCGCAGTTTTTCAAGATACTGGTCCGGATCGTCTGCTCGCCTTCCTCGCGGTCCTCGCCTTTGATGTAATACTGGTCGGCAAACATTCCCCGCAGTCCCAGTTCCATCAAGTCACCGATATCCTCAAAGCCGGCAGCAGGCAAGACGGTGGCAAAAAACTCCCGTGAGATATCCCACATAAATGATTCAGCCATCGTATCCACCGCCTTGTGCAGCGCTGCCGCTCCCTCGCGCTTGACCAGGGCAGCGGCATTCACGCCGCCGCGGATGAGATACCGGTTGTAATTTGATACTGAGCGCAGACACGAATTGAACCAGCCTTCCACCAGGTCAGAATCCAGAGTACCGGCTTCCAGGCCTGCCAGGCTGGCTTGCTGTCGACCGCGCATCACCTCGGCCCAATCGGCGGGTGTTTCCCAGCCATTCGCCGCCAGAGCATCAATCCGCTCAGCCGGCACAATGCCGTCGCGTACAACCAGATCCTTCATGTCCGCCACGTAGCGATCATGGAATTCTTTCCCCTGTGCGACAAGTTCAGGGTCATCTGCCCACTCGAGATGATTGGCGCCTTGCAGTAGTGTTTTGCATCGCAATTTCATCTCATGCTCAACAGATGTCCAGTAAGCCGCCATCACCCGCATGCCAGGGTAAACATCCCCATTCGGCAGATCTTCGCCGTTGTAGAAATCATTCAGGCGATTTTCAGCCAACAGCTTGCGGGCATGTTTCAGGTTGGCAGCCCATTTAAGATTGTGATATTCATCGAAATACATGCTGCGTTCCTCCTATTTCTGCTCACCCATCACCCAGGATCCCTGACGGGCCTGAAGCAGGTCATCCAGAGAACTGGTGGGGGGAGCAGTGATAACAATGAGTAAAAGGGGATGCTCGGTGCTGGCATTGCCGAACCGCCGGTGCGGAAAGTTCACATAATAGGCCAGATCACCTTCACCAAGATGAATTTCATCGCCTGTCTCAGAGATCAGACGCGCCTGTCCCTGTAACACATACACCAGGGTGTCAGCCTCATGCTTGCGGTAGTGAGGTTCTTCATTGCCAGCTGAAATGTGGATCAGCAGCGGCTCCATGCGGGCATTGGGACTGTTTGCCAGCAGGGTAACCGCAGCCGGCCCCGCCACAATTTCCCCCATGTTCTTGACGATCTCAGCCCGCCGGGTTATCTGAACCGGACTCGCCTCTGGCCCGCTGAATAAATGCACCATGTGGATCTGGTAATAACGGGCTAATCTTTCCAGGTTGTCCACGCTAATGGATACTTTGTCGCGCTCGAGCATACTCAAGAAAGACACCGACAGACCGGTATCCTCCGCCACCTTTTCCAGCGTAAGGTTGCGAGACTGCCGCAGGTCGCGGATGCGAGAACCGATATTAGGCATGTTTCACATCTCTTTTCTATATATAGATAATTTTCTATATCATAATACAGAGAGAAATGATTTTTGTCAATATAGAAATCATTAACATATATTGAAATTTAATCCTGTTTTTGGATGGGCGTTGCTGGAAATGCCATACGCGGAACACCGCGCGCCTGGCAAGCGCGGACTGGTGTTCATGCGGTTCGCTGAATTTCAGAGCCTGCCCAACAGATCCCATCCTAAACCGGCGGACTTCCTGGCCCGCGAATCGAAAGAACCATCCTTTCGGATGGTTCTTGTTTTCGATCCTGAGATCTCCAGCCAGGCTGTCAGCTAATTTTACAGACGAATCGCGGCATCAAAGGCCGAGTGCATGGCTTTATAAACATCCGTCGCCGCGGCGCAGTCGCCTATGATAGACGTGGGTATGCCATTTTGCCAGAGAGCCAAAGCTTCATCTGTCCGGCCCTCCATACCCACGGCCTGGATCACCGTATCCGCGGTAATACGCTCCTGTTTGCCATCCCGTTCGACGACTACTTCCTTTTCCGTGATCCGGACTACTTTTGTGTCGGTCAACACGGTGATTCTCTTCTCTTGCATCAGCGGTACCAGTAGCGCGCGGGTATACTCAACATGCGCCCCGGTGCATAGCTTATTCGTGTATTCTACGATGGTTGTCTCGTGACCCTGCTGGGCCAGGTAAAGGGCGATTTCGCAGCCGGTGACGCCGCCGCCAATCACCACCACCTTCCCGCGAACCTGATCCTCCTTTTCAAACAGGCCAGTGGGGTAAAGAACTCGCTGCATATCCCCCTCCACATTTAATTGCTTCGGCCTGGCCCCCACCGCCAGGACAACATGCTCGAAGCTATCGGCAGCCAGCATTTCCTTCGTCGCGGTCGTGTTGAGGCGCACATCCACACCACTCTGCTCCAGTTGGCGGATCAGGTACTGCTTGAACTTGAGCATGCCGCGCTTGAAAGGCATTTTGTCGGCAAAGGACAGCTGCCCACCGAGATGATCACTGCGCTCGAAGAGGGTCACTCTATGTCCGCGCTTGGCCGCAATGGTTGCGGCTTCCATCCCGGCCGGCCCTCCGCCAATGACCGCAACCTTCCGGGGGATGACAGCCGGCTCTATCTTTTTGTAATGCTGCCAACCCTGCAGCGGGTTGACCGTACAGCCAAACCGCAGCGGTGAGTCCACGCATTTGTAGCACTTGACGCAGGGGATGATATCCTCGGGACGGCCGGCATATAACTTGTTGGGCAGATCAGGATCCGCGATCAAACCCCGGGCAATCCCGATCAGGTCCGCCTCGCCTCGCTCCAGGATGCCTTCCACCTCATCCGGATCCTGCAGACCGCCAGTGGTCATCACCGGGATCTTGACACCTGATTGCTTCACAGCTCTGGCAAGATGGACGTTGCTCATCGGCGGCATAAAATCTGAAGGCATGCCGGTAAGCTCCACCAATTCCCAGGGAACGGTCTGTTTCGGTCCCAAACCAACCACCTCGGCAATATCGATCTTATCCTGCAAGATCTTCACAGCCTCAATTGTGTCTTCGATTTTTATCCCGCCAGGCATCTTCTCGCTGCCAGCCATCCTCAGCCAGAGCAGCAGGTTATTGCCGGTTCTTTTACGGACTCGATCGATCACCATCATCGGGAAACGCACCCGGTTCTCCACAGAGCCGCCGTATTGGTCGGTGCGCTTGTTGTAGGCAGGCGACAGGAACTGCCCAATGGGATCATTCAAAAAATGAAGTTGTAAAACATCGATGCCGAGCTCGCATAAGCGCGATGCCACATCCGCGTAATCATCGGCGATCCGGTCCATGATCTCTTCCGGCATCTCGCCTTTCGGATGGACGGTCATCGCATCCGGGTCGTAACCCAGCCCAACGATCTGTTCACCGCTCACGGAATAGGAATAATCCGGCCGAACCATTACGCCTGGAATGTCTTCCGCGGCCACTTTTGATCCACAGGCATGGATCTTGTCGACCATGGATGCGAGAGAGCGCATATGCTCATATTTATAGATATCAAAGATGGGACCGCCCGGGAAAAAACTTACCCCGGAGAAACTGACACAGGCCGCGCCGCCGCGGGCTTTGGCGACAAAGTGCTCCACAAAGGCATCGGTGGGGCGAGGCATTGAATCAAGCAAAGCAAAGGGGACCATCGGCGCGGAGAAGATCCGGTTGCGGAAGATTACCTTTCCTATTTTTATTGGAGATAACAGCTTCTGATAATCGTTCATGACTTTTCGAACCTTTCAGATTTTACCTATTCAGTATGTGTTTACCACTAAAGATTACCGGCCACGATCTCACAAACCTGCTCAAGGCGGACAATGGCATAGTCAGCCGACGGAAGATCGGCCGCAGCCCCAATGCCGACAGCCAGCATCCCGGCCCGCTTGGCCGCCTCGATCCCGGCAGCTGCGTCTTCCACCACAACACATTGCTCAGGAACCAAGTCCAGCAATTCCGCTGCCTTGAGGAAGACTTCGGGGTGCGGCTTTGAGTGCGTGATCATATTGCCATCGGCTACGGCATCGAACTTACCGTTCATACAAACCTGGTCCAGGATCTTGCCGGCATTCTTGCTGGAAGAGCCAATAGCGGTGCGGATACCCATGGATTTCAATCTTTGGAGGGTTCCCTCCACGCCCGGCAACAGGTCTTTTGCGCCCAGGCTTGGGAGTGATTGAATATAGATCTGGTTCTTGTGGTCGGCAAGTCTCAATTTTTCATCCTCGGTATAAGTCCGGTTGGCCGCTTGAAGAATGACTTCCAGGCTCTCCATCCGGCTCACCCCGCGCAGCTGGTGGTTGATTTCCCGGTTGAAAAGGATGCCTTGCCCGTCAGCGATCGCCTTCCAGGCCTGATAATGCTGTTCATCTGTGGTGACCAGAACGCCATCCAGATCAAAGATCACCGCGCGCACTTGTGTCATTAAATATTCGCCCCCCAGACGCCGCAGAACGGGTCCACCGGCGACACACCCTTGAAATCGCTCTGTCCGGTCAACTTATCCATTACCGCCCGTATCACCGGTTGCGATGCGGTGTAGGCATTCACGATTGTTCGGATCATAGGTACATCGATAAAGTGGTAGGGATTCCCCAGGGAAACGAAAAGGGTGGGAATGTCCTTGACGTAATACGGCGCGTCTACACCTACCGTGGAAGACCAGGAGATGCGATTGACGGTCTTATAACTGGCGTTGCTGACGTTCGCAAAGTACATGATCAGGTCGTATTGCTGGCGGAGCTCAGACACCGGAACCTGGCTATCCAGCATGCTGGCCTTGTCCTTATCAAAATAAGTTACCTGGAAGCCAGCCCGCTCCAGTTCGCTGATCACCGTATCTTTACAACGCCAACCGCCGGTGAAGCCGACCTCGTCGCCCAGGATAAACAACCAGACTCTGGGGTGTTTCTCAGGCGAAACAGGCAGAAGCTGCTGGCTGTCTTTCACCAGCGTAACAGACTGATCCGCGCAATCTTCGGCCAATTTCCGGTGATCCTCGCAGCCAACGATCTCAGCGGAGGACTCCGCGGCGGCAGCCTGAAGCTGGTCCAATCCGAGCGATGCCTTGAGAGCCAGGATGCGCGTGACCGCCTCATCCAGCCGACTCACCGGAAGAATCCCCGATTTCACCGCTTCAAGCAGATTTTGATAATCCTCCTGGACGTTCCGCCCGAAGAGGAACATATCGTTGCCCGCGTTGATGGCCGCTGCCGGTACTTCTTTACGCGGTTTCGCGCAGCACATCCCGGCCATATTGGCCGCGTCTGTGATAACCACGCCGTTGAAGCCCAGCCTGCCGCGCAGAAGTCCGCCAATGAGCTCAGGCGACATGGAGGCCGGCATGATGTCCTCATCTGTGATCTCAGGGTTGAAATGCCTGGTATACGCTGGTTGGCTGATGTGGCCGGTCATGACCACCTGGGCGCCCTGCGCGATCAGGCTGGCATAGATCTTCCCGTCGGTCGCATCCCATTCCTCACAACTGAGCGAATTAACGGAAGTCAGCACGTGCTGGTCCCGTTCGTCCACTCCATCACCCGGGAAGTGTTTGAGGGTCACCGCGACCTGATGAGGTTTGATCCCTACCAGATATTCACTCGCGAATTCGAGGACATGATCCGGGTCGCTCCCAAAGGTGCGGGTGTTGGTGATGGGGTTGCGCCAGTTGCGGTCGATATCTACCACCGGGGCAAAGGCCAGGTTAGCTCCGATCGCCGCGGCTTCGCGTCCGCAGATGCGGCCGAGTGTGCGCGCGTTGCGGCTGTCATTAGTGGCTGCCACCTGCAGTTGTGACCCGTACAGGGTTCCATCCGCTGCCAGGCCGGAGCCACCCGCTTCCAGGTTGGCCGCGATCAGTAAGGGAATTTTCACCTTGCTTTGAATGAAGGTGTTACGGCAATGAATTTCCTGCGAATCACCCGGGCGGTACATGACCCCGCCGAAGGGGATCTTGCGGTAGGCATCCAACAGCTGTTCATCAGTCTGAGAGAAATTGATGACCAGGAAAAGCTGGCCGACCTTTTCTTCCAGGCTCATCTCGGCGAGGCGAGCGTAGACCCAGTTGCATTGAGTATTATTAAGATTAAAGGGTTTTTTTGTTATATCTACCATCATGGATCCTATTTCGCGGCCGCGGCCTTCCGCTTGGTCCAGCTGTCCAAGACTACTGCCACCAGGAGCATCAAGCCCTTGATGATGTTCTGGGCGTTGGTGTTCATGTTCATCATATTCAAGCCGGTGGCCAGCACGCCAACGATGAAAATACCGGTGACAAGACCGGAGGTCTTCCCGGTGCCGCCCATAATGGATACGCCGCCCAGGACCGCCGCTGAGATCACATCTGTGCTCAAGGAGCCGCCGGCGAACGGACTACCCGAGAATGTGCGGGACATGGCTACCAGCCCGGCCAGGCTGGCCAGAAAGCCGCTGATAATGCTGGCAATATACTTGATCTTGTTGGCGTTGATGCCAGAAAGGCGAGCCACGTCTTCATTACCGCCAACCGCGAACAAATATCGGCCCAGGTAGGTCCGGTTCAAGATGAAGGCCACCAGGAACGCAAGGATCACGAAGATGAATGTCGAAATGGGGATGATCCAGATATATCCCTGTCCAAGCCACTTGATATTATCAGGCAGACCATAGATGGTCTTGTTGCCGGAAATAATGACCGCCAGCCCGCTGATAGCCGTCAGCATCGCCAGAGAGGTGATCAGCCGGGGAATTTTGAAGGTGATCGAGATCCAACCGGTAAGGACAGACAGGGCGATCCCGAGCAGGATGGAGACGAACATGGCCAGGTAGATGTTCCAGCCGAGGTTGTACATCACCGCGGTGAAGACACCCACAAATGCATAAATGGAACCGATCGAAAAATCCAGGTTGGCCGTGATCATCAGGAAGGAAACACCCAACGCGGCGATACCCAGCGTGGTCACCTGGCGGATGATGGCGATCAGGTTGTCCACGGTAAAGAACATACCCTTCAGCCGTACAGCGAAGAAAACCAGCAGAACCAGCAGGATCAGCTGGGCCGGTATATTGCGGATGACCGCTCCAATTTGTCGTAGTATCTTCTGCATAGTTCCTCGTCTATCTTCTTCCGGACGCCATATCCAGCAATTTCTCTTTATCAAACTCATCTTTTTCAACAAAACCGGCGAGTTCGCCCTCAGACATGACCGCGATTCGGTCGGCAATACCGATCAATTCTTCAAATTCCGATGAGACCATGATGATTGAACAGCCGTCATCAGCCAGTTTCTCGATGAGATCGTAGATCTCGTGTTTGGCGCCAACATCGATACCGCGGGTGGGCTCATCAAAGATTAGGATGTTGCTGTCGGTGGACAGCCACTTAGCCACGATGAGTTTCTGCTGGTTCCCACCGCTCAGGTATTGCACTTCCTGCCGGTAACTGGGGGTCTTGACCTCCAACCTGTCGCAGTAATACTGGATGCGCTCATTTTCCTGGGTAAAGTTGATCACCCCGAATTGGCACAACTTCTTAATGCTTGCCAGCGTGATATTCACTGCCACGCTCTTATCCAGCAACAGCCCGCGCCGCTTTCTATCCTCCGGCAGGAGGGACATGCCCGCCTTGATGGCATGCCAGGGCTGTTTTCCGGTAAAGGGTTGACCGTTGATAATAACGCTTCCGCTGGAGGGTTTGACATCGCAGAAGAGCAACGACATCAACTCTGTCCGCCCGGCACCAACCAGGCCGGCAAACCCAAGGATCTCCCCTTTGTGCAGAGAAAATGAAATATTCTTAACACCGTTGCCGCTGAGGTTTTCCACCTGCATGACGATCTCTTCAGTGGCTCGGGTGGGATGTTCAGGATAATAATTGGTCAGTTCCCGGCCGATCATCAGCTTGATGATATCCGCCCGGGTGCTGGATGCAATGTTGTTTTCTCCGACCTTTGTTCCATCTCGCATAACGACATACCGGTCGCAGATCCGAAAAACTTCTTCCAGGCGGTGCGAGATGTAGATGACCGCAACGCCGTCCCGCTTGATCCTGTCAATGATCTTGAAGAGAACTTCCGTCTCTTTTGCCGTCAGGGGCGCGGTGGGTTCGTCCAGGATCAGGATCCTGGGGTTGAGCATCAGGGCTTTGGCAATCTCGACGATCTGCATCATGGCGGGAGATAAACAGCCCAGGGGCATCTTCGGGTCAATATCTACCCCGAAGGAATCGAACATTTCTTTGGAACGCTTCAGCATGGCTGGATAATCGACCAACACGCCGTTGCCTGGCAAGTTGCCCATTAGCACATTCTCGACAACGGGCAGGTCCGGGATCAGGTTGAACTCCTGGTAGACCGCGGCGATGCTGGAACTTCGGGCTTCCCCGGGGCTGATCCGCTCGTATGTCTGACCGAAGATTTCCATGCTTCCGGAGGTCGGTTCATAAGCACCGGTCAGGCACTTCACCAGCGTGGATTTTCCGGCCCCATTTTCACCGAGGAGGGCGAGAACTTCGCCCTCCTCCAATGAAAACGATACATCTTTCAGAGCCTGAACACCCGGGAAGGCTTTGCTGATCTGCTCCAGATTCAGTACACGATTTCCCATCAGGTCCTCTTTTTAATACACTTGGTACTCAGATATTACTACGGCTGATAATACTCAGCGACGTTGGACTTATCCACCAGGATGCGCTGGATGACCACATTGTCCATCTTCTGGTTTTCGACCCAGTTGATCAGCTGTAAGCCAACCTGGTAGCCGGTGCCGACGAGATCAGCATAGACGCAGGCCCGGTACGGGCTGGTGCCGGAGGCGATCAGCTTGAAGCTTTCCGGTGAGCCTTCGGTCGAGAAAACGAAGTACTGGCTGGCATCCGCGCTGGCTGCCTGCAGTTCCTGAGCGGCGGCGATGCCCATATCATTGTTGTAGACAAAGAAGAACTTGACTTTCGGATTGGCGCTCAGGATGGTATCAATAATGCCAGCGACATCTTCGGTGGCCTTCGGATACTGGTCGGTGGTATAGGAGAAGGCGGTTCCAGCGTAATGGCTGGTGATCGCTGCCGTGATAGCCTTGTAGGCGCCGTTGGCAGGATTGTCTTCAGACTGGGTACCTTCTACCCAGATACCAGCGATCTCACCTTCGGTGATGCCGTTCTCCTGGATAAAGGCATCCAGGGCTGTGTTGAATTGTTCGGCGATCCAGGTGTTGTCATCCACAACGGCTGCCGGGTAGAAGGGGAACTGACCCTGGGAGATCACACCCATTTCAGGGTATTGTTTCAGCTTGTCAGCATCGGCCTGGGCACTCATGGAAATGGTGTAATAAGCCTTGACGCCAGAGTTGGCCATTGTTTCAATGCCGGCGATCTCTTTTTCTGGGTCCAGATTGTAGTCTACGACCATGTACTCGTAGCCTTTTTCATCGGCAGCTTTCTGAATGCCTTCGGACATCTTGTTGGTGAATTCCGGGGCCATGCTGATCGAGAGGAAACCCAGTTTGGCTTTTTCAGCAGGCGCCGCAGCTGGAGCTTCGGTAGCGGCGGGGGCTTCAACCGCAGCCGGAGCTTCGACAGCGGCCGGAGCGGCAGGCTGGCAGGCAGCCAGCACAAAAGCTGCTACGAGAACTACTGCTAATAAGACGGATAGCTTTTTCATGATTTATTTCTCCTTGAAGTGTGAAATATGTTGTTTGAACACGATTTAGATGTCAGTTGATCAGGTTGTTCGCTGAAAACCTCCTTAGATTCTCAGGATTTCGTCCAGCTGGAAAATATCGAATCGCAGGTTTCGCCAATTTTCGGATGTTGTGTGCACGCCAGGCGTTGCATGATGCAAGAATATAATCCTCTCAAGTGGTAGCCCGTTCCACGATATCTAGCGAAAGATGAACATGCTGGACCGGGCGTGAGGCATTGTTGATATGCGCCAACAAGACCTCAACCGCCATCTGCCCGGATTCATCCAGGTGCTGGCGGACGGTGGTTAGCTCTTCAAAGCGGGCGGTATCGATATCGTCAAATCCGATGATGGCCAACTGCTCCGGGACCTTGATCCCCAGCTTACGGCAGGCTTTGATGACCTGTAAGGCGGCGTTATCTGAACCGGCAAACACGGCTGAGGGGGGATTTGCCTGTGTCACCAGGTCCCGGATCGTTTCCTGGGCTTTATCTTCATTAAATGAAGCGAATTGCACGTAGCCGGCAGGTACCTCCAGGTTAGCGGATTTCATAGACTGGCGGAAACCCTGGAGCCGGATATTGACCGCCGGAATAGGCCGTTCACCGGGGTCATTGTCTCCCAGGAAGGCGATCTTCCGGTGACCCTTACTGATTAGAAATTCGGTGGCGAGCCTGCCGCCGGCCTCATCATCGATCTCAATACTGTTAAGCAGCGGGTGCTGCCGTTCGATCATTACAGTCGGTATTTTATGTTTAAGCAGGCGCAGGGCATCTTCATCGCTGATCTCATGGGTAAGGATCACCAACCCATCCAGGTTTCCCAGGATCGGCAGCGAGGAGATGTAACCCTCCAGCTTTTCATCGCTATCAGCGGTGTAGATCACCATTTCCAGTTTTGCTTTCGATAGCGCGCCCGCGATGCCGCGCAATCTCTGGATAAAGGAAGGGGCATAGAAATAGTTGGTTACCACGCCGATCCTGCCGGCCAGGCGCTTGGCACGGGCACGCTGGTCAGCCTTGGGAACAAACCCCAATTCATCGATCACTTGCAAGACTTTTTTACGGGTATCCTGGTTCACTTTTTCGGGAGCATTTAAAACCCTGGAGATCGTGGTGACACTAACCCCCGAAATTTCCGCCACATCGAAAATCGTTACCGCCTTTTTTCCGTTGGACATGCTGGCTCCTGAAATGGTTTTCTATGAAAGCCATTTCATTGTAGCGTGAATGAATAGGAGAGTCAATACCCACTTTTTCTGTGTTACGCCGAAGTTAGAATGTCCCCTTTTACCAAAGTTAAAATGTCCCCATAAGCGAGGAGAGGGATCGTGTACAAACGAAGCATAAGGGTTGCGCCCCGCCAGACTAACCACCCTCCGATGGCGTACCTCGGGGGATAGTCCAAAGCCTGGGAAGAGCCTTGCAACTCGGAGTTACCAAATTCGAAAACACTTCCATCCCGTGTGGATAATGGCGATCACTCGTGTGCTGGGTGCTGTACAATATACCAAAATCGGGAAGATAAGGAACTGGCAAATGTCATCATTACACGATAGTCTCAACGAATATCGCAAGCAGCTGGGAAAAGGCGAGATTCAAATTGCCTACAAAGGGTTGATGGAATATATGATGGGGCTGCGCGCGTATTTCCAAACGAAATACCCCGCGTATGTTATTTCTGGCAGCATCTATACCGGCTACATGGACATGACCTATTTTTCGGTATCACCTGCCGCGCTCAAACAGCGTAATTTAAAGGTGGCGATCGTCTTCCTGCACGAAGCTTTCCGCTTTGAGGTCTGGCTGGCCGGCACGAACAAGAGTTATCAGGCTGAATATTACCAATTCTTCAAAGCCAGCGGTTGGCAGAAGTATCGGCTCGTCACCCCGGGCAAGGGTGTGGATTCCATCCTGGAGCATATCCTGGTAGAGGAACCCAATTTCAATGACCTTGACGCCTTGACCGCCCGCATCGAAACCGGAACGCTGAAATTCATCGCGGATGTAACAGATTTCCTGACTCAACAAGCAGGTTAAGATTATTGGTTGCCCGGTATTGGTTTTTCAGGTGATTTTTCGTAATCAGGTAAAATTGCCGTCATTGGCTGATAACAATCCGGTTCCCCAAAGAGAACCGAAATCTACCTGCATCAGAAGGGATTAACAATGAAAGGTACCATGCTTTACGGAGCCCGCGACGTGCGTTTTGAGGAACGTCCGGACCCAACCATCATCGAACCAACCGACGCGATCATTCGCCTTTCCGCCACATGCGTGTGCGGCTCCGACCTGTGGCCGTACCGCGGCATCGACAAGGTCAACCAGCCCGTGCCGATGGGGCATGAGTATGTCGGCATTGTGGAAGAAGTTGGCCGGGAAGTAAAACTCATCAAAAAAGGCCAGTTTGTCGTTGGCTCCTTCTTCGCCTCGGATAATACCTGCGAGATCTGCCGCTCCGGTTACCACACCTCCTGCGTTCAACGGCAGCCCGGCGCTCCAACCGGCGCGCAGGCTGAATACGCCCGCATCCCGCTGGCGGACGGCACACTGGTGGCGACGCCCGATCTGCCGCAGAGCGATATGGTCCCCGGCTTGCTCGCGGCTTCAGACGTATTCGGGACCGGCTGGTTCGCGGCCGACGCCGCCGCGGTTGCCCCGGGCAAGACAGTAGCGATCGTTGGCGACGGGGCGGTGGGTCTGTGCGGCGTGATCGCGGCCAAACAAATGGGGGCGGAGCGCATCATCATGATGAGCCGCCACCCGGCCCGGCAAAAAATGGCACTGGCGTTTGGCGCAACGGATATTATCAGCGAACGCGGTGATGAAGCCGTGGCAAAGATCAAAGAGATGACCAACGGCCTTGGCGCGCACTCCACCATTGAGGCTGTCGGCACCCAGGAATCGATGACGCAATCGCTGAAAGCCACCCGCCCGGGCGGGCATGTTGGTTTCGTCGGCGTGCTGCACGGTGTGAGCATCCCCGGCGGGCCGTACTTCTTTTCGCACGTACACCTGCACGGCGGACCGGCGCCGGTGCGCCGCTACTTGCCCCACCTGATCGACCTGATCTTGAACCAGCAGGTCGACCCTGGCAAAGTGTTTGATCTCAGCCTGCCCCTGGCACAGGTCGCTGAAGGCTACCTGGCCATGGACGAGCGCCGCGCGATCAAGGCACTGCTGCGGCCATAGATCCATTTCCAATCTATTCGGCCTATCAATTCTTTTCTTCATGGAGCGCATGATGGAACCAAAAATCGTCACATTAGGAACCATATACCTGGCAGGGCAGCCGTATTACGGCAGCCCGGAAGGCGGAGCATTTGGGAAAGCCTGGGAGCGTTTCCAGGTCGTAGGAGAAACGGTTCACGGCCGGGTTGACCCTAAAGTCTGCTACGGGCTGGAGGTCTACAACGCCGCATCGATGACTGACCATCAGTGGATCTACATGCCCGCGGTGGAAGTGGCGAACCTTGCCGACCTGCCCGGCCCCCTGTTTGGCAAAGTCCTGCCCGCCGGCGACTATGCCGTCTTCACCGCCGCAAAGGGCCTCGACAGCATATCAGAAACCTTCAGGTATGCCTACTATACCTGGCTGCCCGGTTCCGATTACGAAGTAGCCGGATGTTATGACTTTGAACTCTACGATGAGGCTCGCTTCTTCGGCCCCGGTCCAGAATCCAAAATCGATCTGTATATTCCGGTCAGGAAGAAGAAGTAAGGGCTGTAGACTCACCGGCTAGACAGGTTGCGAATGACACGGTGATTGCCCCTGGCGCAAGTTTCGTGAACGGTTACCTGGCCATAAACGAACCCCGCGTGATTAAAGCGCTGCTGTTTCCATAAACACTTTTCTCTGCTGCCTGTGAGGACAAGTTCAGTTATTGTCTTGTACCTGTGCATAAATCCGGATTCTAGAAGGGTGGCGCTGCTTGAAATCAGCGCACCATCAAATCACTACACAGCCACTTATATAATGTTGCCCTCTCTTCTCTTTTGCATGTGAACCCCTGGTTAACTATAATTTTAAGAGCAGCACCTTATTCAAGCTGGTGGATACTTCCGGGTTAGGTTCCAATCGATGTTTACAGCACCGGGGGTGCAAATCAGCGCATATTTACCGAATGTAAATTTTATTGATAAGGAGAAAGCGAAGATGAAAAAGGTAACGGTGATCACAGGCGGCGCGGGCGGGATGGGATTAGCAACGGCGAAACTAATCGGCAAAGAGAATCATGTGGTGATCTGTGATGTAAATCCCAAACGCATTGAGACTGCTCTGGCGGAATTAAAGGCACTAAAGATCTCGGCCGATTCGATGATCTGCGACATCACCGACAAGATCTCAGTGGCTGCACTGGTGAAGGTCGCTACCAGCCTGGGAGAAGTCCGGTCGGTCATCCATACCGCCGGTATCAGCCCGCAGATGGGCGACGCCCTGGCAGTGATGAAGATCAACGCGCTTGGCACCATCAACATTGTGGAAGCATTCTACCCGCTGGCTACTGAAGGTTTTGTGATCGTCAATGTCGCGTCAATGGGCGGATACATGATGCCGAACGCGCTGCTCCCTAAAGGCACCTACCCGCTGGCTCTCACCAACCCGGCCAAATTCCTGAAGAAATCATTATTCATGACAGCTCTCTTCCCCAAAGGTGTTCGCTCCGGGCTGTCCTACTCCATCAGCAAGAATTTCGTCATCTGGTACACCCGCACTTCCGCCGCGAAATTTGGCCAGAAAGGCGCCCGAATTCTCTCCGTCTCGCCCGGCACCATCAACACCGAAATGGGACGGCTGGAAGAGAAGAGCGGTTCGATGGATATGTTGAAATTCGCCGCGCTGAAACGCCCGGGTAAACCGGAAGAGATCGCCGAATTGCTGACTTTCTGCGCCAGCGACAAAGCCAGCTACATCACCGGTACTGATATTCTTTGTGATGGCGGTGTGGTAGCCGGTAGAGTGAAGATTTAATCACCTATTACCCAAGTAAATCTTCATTAAATAGATACTTGCTGATTATGCGAAGGACCGCCTTCTGTGAAGGCGGTCCTTTGTCTTCCATTAAATAATCCTCATGTTAGGTCTGCTTCTGTAACTGCGGTATCTGCATATTATCTTTGCTAGCGCAATCTGAAGAAAATTAGGTTGACATTGATATCTGGTAATGTACCAGCTCTCCAAAAATAGTCGTGAAGTGCCGAATATCCAATATCCGCGTGAAACCCGCCTGCCGCAACATCTGAGGTAGCAGGCCCCGATAGTTGTCGCCAGCTTCCTCCAGCCGGGCCATTGGGATGGAGATCAACTTCATCAGCAACCGGGTTGGTTTCCCAAAATCAAGGATATGGAATTCTCCATCCGGCTTCAGGACCCGCTTCACCTCCTGAAAGGCTTTGACCTTATTCGGCGCGGTGAGGTGATGCGTCATCAGGCAGGAAACAACGCGGTCAAAACTCCCATCTTCAAAAGGTAACGCGGTCGCCAGCGCTTCCTGCCACTCAATCTCAAGACCAGCCTGCTCTGCTTTCTTTCGGGCAATCTCCAGCATGGCCGCGTCGCCATCCAGACCCACCAGTGACATCGCCGGGTAACTCTGCTTCATCAAGATGGTTAATGTGCCGGTGCCGCTGCCCAGATCCAGCACTCGCTGATGGTTCGCGAGGTGGGCTGTGTCAACAAGGTGCCGCTTAAATTCCTCCTCCCGCATGCCCCATTTGAGTAATGGATCATACAGGGGTGTCAGCCAGTTTTGGTTCAGTGCCGGGATGTATCTCTCTTTTTTGGCCATATCATGTAAGTCTATTATGTGTATCTGCACTTGCCGGTAGTTTTAAAAAAGCACATCTATGAACTCATAGCACACATGCGGACAGATACATAATTCCGGGCAGATCGGGTTATGCGATCATTATCCATCACGACTGTCGACCTAAAAAATTTTCCCCGCCGGCTGGATTGCCGGCGGGGAAACTGGAGGAAATTCTAGTGGTGATGCCCGGCGTGGCTGTCCGCAGCCTTGCCGGCGTACTTCGCGGGTTCTTTGTCAAAGGCCTTTTTGCATCCCGCTGAACAGAAATAATATGTGACGCCCTGATACTCACTGCTGCCGGCCGCGTGTTTCGGATCAACATCCATACCGCAGACTGGGTCTTTTGTCATATACATCTCCTTTTGGATCTTGGTTGCTCAAACAATACGTTTTCACCAACAAGCTTAGTATACGAGTCAGATGCCTGGCGTGACAGCGCAAATCTACCCGATATCAGGTAAGCATAAATGCCTACTTTCTAGGTTTTTTACTAATATGGAATTCAGCCGCTGGCAGATTACGCCCGGTGGATGATGAGGATACAGCAACTCCCCGGCAAACTCAGTGACCCATTATTTTAATCGCGCTCCGGTGTCAGCGATCGTGGCGGAGATCAACCCCAGGGAAACGGCCCGCATCACCGCTTCGGTCCGGCTTTCGGCGTTCAACTTCTGGAATATATTGGCCAGATGGTTCTGGACGGTCCGGTCGCTGATGCCCAGCTGGACAGCGATGGCCTTGTTGGTATACCCTTTGGCTGCCAACCCCAGAATTTGCAGTTCGCGATCCGTCAGCGGCTCCAGCGGGGTGAGGTCTTCCTGCTGAGCCAACTTCTCGATGATCTTGCGCGCCAGACCGGCATCCAATACAGATTTTCCGTGGTACACATCCCGGATTCCCTGGATGATCTCAGCCGGGTCGGATGTTTTCAGAACATAGCCGTTGGCGCCAGCCCGCAAAACAGCCTGCACATAAGGTTCATCATCATACGCGGTTAAAACTAAAACGCCGACTGTTAGGTGGTTGGCGCGCACCCAGCGTGTCACCTCAATTCCGGTCATTCCCGGCATCTGGATGTCCAATACGGCCACATCCGGCTTCAATTGCTGGATCAACTCACAGGCTTCTTTGCCATTGGATGCTTCAGCCAGCACTTGCATTCCCCCGGCCTGCTCGATGAATTGGTGGATTCCCGCGCGAACCACCACGTGGTCGTCCGCTAGAACTACCTTAATGACTGGGTCATCTGTTTTTGATTTCATTATCCCTATTATAGATTGAATTCAAGAACACATGCGGCGCATTATACCGGTTCACTCACTTAATTGAATCCCAGGCGATCGTATAGAGATAACCAATAATCGAGCGGATCTGCTCGCGGCTGAGGATGGCGCCCCAGGAAGGCATGCCAGTGCCCATCCCGCCGCGAATGATCTTGCCTTCCAGGATCGCCGGGCTGGCACCCAGCAGGACGTGCGGATCAGTAAAATCTGGCGGGCGGACCAATTTTCGGCCCATCGTTTCATGGCTCATTTCAGGCAGTCCTCTCACCATCACGCCGTCACCTTTGCCGGCCGCGCCGTGCGCGGCCGCGGCTAATGCCATGAACATCTTGATCCCCAGGCTCTGCGATTTTGCGGATGTCTGCTTGTCCCAGACCCAGCGCACAACGTCCCAGATATCCATATCGCTCAGATCTGCCAGCGCAGGTTCCTGCCGCAGCCGCTGCCACAGGTCTGCCGGGCTGTTCAATAAATATGTTTGCTCCTCTGTGACGTAAGCCGGCAGCATACTTTCAAAGCGTGCGCCTCTCTCAGCGGAAGGCGGACTTGCCGGTATCACCTTTGCCAGATGCGGCGCGTCAATGTCCAGATGGTATTGCAGATACAGGGGCACAGGGTCTGCCGGCAGCGGGTCGCCGTCACCCGTCACGATGATCTCCCCATGCATTCGCCAGTGATTCGTGCCGCACCAGCGGGTGCAGTAGAAGGTGTACTTTCCGGGATGGTCAAAGGTCAGCGTGGTTTCGACCGTCTCGCCGGGGATGATATTCACCCAGGTCAACATATCCGATTTCCCGACCGCGAACCCATGCACCACATCATCACTGGTCATCTGCAGCGTAATGGGCTGGCCCACCCGCGCCTGGATGGTATTCATACTCCAGCCGCCATTTTCCGGCGTCCGCGCGTGCAGCTCGATCACATTCACATTGCTCCGCTTCAACCAGAGACCACCGACAGGGATGGCGACCGCCATCAAGATTAAGGCTACAACGATCCAGCGGGCCAATTTTTCGTTTCGCATCATGCTTATCCGATCAACAGCCACAACATGGCCAGGGTGAACAGGCTGGAAAAGCCGATGAGGGGTGCCGCCTGGCGGGCGGACGCGCTGATGCGCCGCGCGACACGGCTGGACCAGAAGAGGCCGACCATCAGCAGAACTACCTGCAAGATCAAGCTGAAAGTCGTCACCTGGCCCACGCCGGCTGCCCGGGTGATCCCGAGGAGTTTCCAACCCCAGCCCAGCGGGTCTGAGACTACCGGCAGGACGTAGCCAAATTTGACAAACGCGAACGAAGTCGTGAAAGCGATCCACGCCATTAACCCGAGCGGGATCAGCACCTGGCTGTAATACGCTAAATGCTTGCGCAGGTCAGACCAGGTCTGCTCGGCGCCCTGCGCCAGGCGAACGGACAGAGCATACAGGCCGGGCAAAATCACTAAACCGACGGCTAGAAAAGCTGCCACGAAGATGAACCAACCGGCTGAGCCGATGGTATAGGCTGCCTGTTTCAACTGACCCCAGGGTCCGAGAAAAACCGCTGAATCGATCAGCGCGGAAGCCAGCATCACTAAAGCCAGGAAGGTATCATCCAGGCGCGGCTTGGTTTTTGGACCCAGGTCACTGCCCCACGGCCGCAGGTTCACGGCAAGATTATCAGATGGGCAAACCCGCAGGCATTCCATACACAACCCGCAATTGGCGCTGGTTTTCAATGCCAGCGGATATTGCCCCCACGGGCAGGCGGTGTAGCAGGTCTTTTCTTCGTGGACAGCGCAAATTTCCGGGTCTTTTACCCGCAGTTCCACCGGCGCGGCCTGCGCGTACAAACCGGTGAAGCCGCCGATCGGGCAGAGATAATTACAGAAGGAACGGCGTTCAAAAAGCAGGCTGAGCACCAACGCCAGCGCCAGGATGAACAATAAAACGATCGCGGTGATACGGGCGGAGGTGAGCGTGACCGCGCCAAACAATCCGATCAGCAGAAAACCGCCAGCCTGCATCCAGGTCCCCTTGAGCGCTTTTGGCCAGCGCTTCCCGAGCCCTAAACCAGCCCCGCCGCGCCGCCGCATTATCCCGCCATTCTGCAGCCACTCTCCCGGCATGGGGATGGGGCAAATAGCGCACCAGGACCGTCCACCGAATGGGATGAAGACCAATTTCAGCGCCGTCCACCAGGCGACCCAGACAAAGATGATGGCAAAGTTATGGCTGCCAACCACCGATCCAAACAAGCCGGCCAGGATCGTAAATATGAAGCCGGCCAGGGTAACGGCGCGCAGCAAAAACTGCGGCCAGCGGCCGCGCAGCAGTGACATCCCCAGGGGGGAGCGCGTCAGGTCCAGGCGGTTCAAACCTGCCCCCCGGGTTGCGCGTGCATAGATACAACAGCCGCGATCACCGCCAGAATTCCTAAAAGGATCGCCCGAATGAATAAGATGTTCGGACCGACATGCAGTTTCCCCAGCATAAAGGGATGAAGGTTGCCGCAAGCCACGGAGCAGCGGAAGCGAAAAACCCCGTCATGGTCCGCGATGAATGTACCTGTCGCGGTTTGTCCGGGGTCTGCCTTTAATTCAAAGTTATACCCATCCAGTGAAAACCCGTGCGCCACATCGGTAGAGACCAATTCGACCGTCACCCTGTCCCCGGGATTTACACTAATCTCTCCCGGGCTGTACTGGAACCGGGATGCCTCTACCCGAATCAGCCTGTCCTGCGGCGTGCCGGAGTGAGCTGGCAGCGGGACGAAGAGAATCAGCGCGGCCAGGCCGAGAAAAAGCAGAACCCGGGCCCAACTCTTACCTTTTTGGATCAGCGATGCGGCAGACACAGGTTGCACCCGGATTAAGGCGCGGGAGCCATATTGGATGGGCCGTATTGCGAGTACGTCGCGTCGATGGCCGCGCGGATCTCCGCCGGCGACTTACCCTCGCGGGTCATTTTCATCACATCCTGGGCAATATCCACGCAGATGGTGCACCCCAGCGCGTGTTCATCAAAGACCACTTCGCCGGAGGGTTTGACTTCTTTGATGTAGCAGGAATAATTCGAGGTATGCCCCACCGCGCCGCAGCCGCAGTAGCAGGGGACGTTCTTTAATGCATCCGGGTTGGCCACCGCAAATTGATAAGCTTCCCGCACCGATACCGCGGCCTGCTGGACCTCAGCCGGCATGGCGGACATGGGTGCCATTTTCAATCCCTGGCTGGCACCCGCACTGGTCGCGCTGCATCCTGTCAGAACGCTGATCAGCGGCAGCATCACGATGAAAAGGACGATCCACAGCCGGTTGGAGTGTAAGTGAGTTTTGGTAGTTTCCATATTATTCTCCAGGTTTCGCAGAGTGACGATATAGGGTCAGTATAGTCAGGGTGAAACTATCCGGTCAGGGTGAAACCACTTGCCAGGCAGTAGGCAAAATTGCCTATATGTCCTGGCTGCCAGGGTCCGGCAAAAAGCCAGAGCCAATCGGGGATTGGCTCTGGCTCTCTGTTTTCCGGTCATTGTCAGGGTACCCAGTTGGATAACACCGCCAGGGTGATACCTTTGTTTACGGGATCATTGTTGGGCAGATGTACGCGGAAGTCATGCTTACCGCCCATATTGCCGTGCATCATGAAGCGCATGGAAATGGTGGTTGAATCACCCGGTTTGAGGGACATCGAACCGATGTCCGGGGTGGGAGGTCAGCACCCCTCCTTGACTTCAATATACGGCGCGCTGGTGAACTTGAGCGGCTGGTCGCCAACATTCGTCACTTTGAAGCTGACTGTCACCCAATCTCCTAACTTCACGTCGCCCAGGTCAACCAACTCTTTATCAACCTGCAAACCCGGCCGTCCGGTGACGATCGGCGTGAAGGATGCTGCCGGCTTTTGGAAAATGAAGACAGCCGCGATGATGATGACCGCCACTCCCACCAGGGTCAATACCCAGGGGAAACGGTTTTGCTTCTTCTGATTGTGCCGCTTCTGGTAAGCGCTTTTTTTATCTTTTGTCATACGCAATCCTCTGATGGCGAAATTAACCTGTTGAAATTTTAAGATCTGCCGCGGCGAAGCACAATAGGCCATTTAGCCTGTTCAGGTATCTAAGAAAAAACGCAGCCTCGATGTTGTCAAAAGGCTGCGTTCTCTGTAACAGACTAACTTATTTCAGATCTTTTTGCATCTGCAGGAATTGCTCCTGGGTGATCTCACCGCGCGCGTATCTTTGCTCAAGAATTTCACTGGCGGTGAGCGGCGCCCGGCTGCCGTTGGAAGCCTGTGACGGCTGGAACAGCCCGCGTGCCAGAAAGACTGCCAGCAGGATCAGCGCGATCCAGAACAGGAACATACCGCCCATCATACCGAAACCCATCATAGTTCACCTTCCTACTTATCCAGATCTTTCAAGATCTGCTGATATTCATCGCGGGTGATCTCACCTTTCGCGTAGCGGCTTCGGGCGATCTCACGTGCTGTTTGCCCACCTGCGGCTGCGGAGGTACTGCCCGCTTTGCGGATCACCCAGGCTACCAGTAATACCAGGCCGATGATCACAGCAAGCGTGACCACGAAATGGATAATCATCCCAATCCAGCTAAAACCACCATAATATCCCATCATAATGTTTTCCTTTCTTGTTGGCTTTGGACTTGCGTCACAAAGCTGAGCGTTGATTGATAACTACAGTCTGATAATAACTGGTGGGGGTAAAGATTCTTTGAAGTGAATGTAAATTTTTAGTGAAGAAATCATTCAGCCCGGATTGGCAAGCTGAAAGAAAAGGTGCTGCCTTTACCTTCGCCACCGCTCTCCGCCCGGATGCGCCCGTTATGGGCTTTGACCAAGGCCTGCGCGATGGTCAGGCCGATGCCGCTGCCGCCGCTGGCGCGGGTTCGTGATTTATCCGCGCGGTAAAAACGCGTGAAGATCAAAGATAAATGATCCGGCGCGATCCCGATCCCGGTATCGGACACTGAAAACACGATCTCAGCCTTTTCGCGGGCGGCCCGCAGGGTTACTTTTCCGCCGGGCGGGGTGTACTGCAAGGCATTCCCCAGTAAATTGGTTAGCACCTGCAGAATCCGGTCCTGATCAACCCGGATATCAGGCAGGTTCGGTTCAATCTCTGTTTTAAGCGATATTCCCTTACTTTCAAACTGGCGTCCCAGGTTGCCCGCGCTGGTTTCTACCAGTGCCGCGGGTGAGGTGGACACCAACTTTAACTGCAGCGCGCCGGCTTCCACCCGGCTAAGCTCCTGCAGGTCGTTTACCAGGCGCTGCAGCCGGTCTATCTCCGCGTGTACTTGCTGATAGGTTTCCGGGTTGGACGGGATCACACCGTCGATCAACCCTTCCATATATCCCTGGATCGCGGCGAGCGGCGTGCGCAGCTCGTGCGTGACATCCCCCATCAACTGCCGGCGCATGGTTTCCGTTTTCTCCAGCTTATCCGCCATCTGGTTGAAGCTGAGCGCCAACTGGTCCAGCTCATCCAACTGGTTATCACGCAGCCCGCGCGAGATGGTGAGCCGCTCGGCATACTCCCCATCCGCGATGCGTTGTGACAGGCGCATCATGCGATGGATCGGGTTGACAACTTGCCGGCTGATGAAGAGGCTGGCCAGCACTGCCGCGATGAATGCCGCGACCGCCGCCAGCGATAACGCTTCGGTGACCGAAGCGGTGTAGTTGGAGAACAATTGCATCTCCATATTCTGGGCATTTCCCATCATAGCCGTGGTGGTCATCATGGCGCTCATCCCGGACATGTGGCGGTTGAATGCTGCCGGGACGGAAAGGCTGGTGGCGGTTGCCAGGACGATCACCCCAACCAGGATAACCAGAGCGTAAGAGAAAAATACTTTCCAGGCTAGGTGTCTGTGTAAAAATCTCAACATAGCTTCACCTACTTATCTTCAAAGCGGTAACCAACGCCGCGGATAGTTTCTATTAGCAATTCATTGCCCAGTTTCTGGCGGATGTGGCCGATGTGCACATCCACCACCCGCGTATCACCAAAATATTCATAACCCCAGATCTTTTCCAGCAACTGCTCGCGGCTGAGCACCATGCTCTGGTGCCGGGCCAACGCCACCAACACATCAAATTCCACCGCCGTCAGGTCGATCAGGTTTTCGTTCACCCAGACCCGGCGGGCGGATAGGTCTATCCGCAGATGGGGAAAAGTAAGGGTCTCGGGTTCGGCTTCTGCTGATGAGGTACCCTGCAGCCGCCGTAAGGCCGCTTTGATGCGGGCGATCAACTCGCGCGGGCTAAAAGGCTTGGTCAGGTAATCATCCGCGCCAACGGAGAGACCTACGATCTTATCCGTCTCCTCAGTCCGCGCGGTCAGCATAATCACGTATGTATTTGACTCGCGGCGAAGATTGGCCAACAGTTCAATACCATCCATCCCGGGCAGCATCACATCAAGGATGAGGATATCCGGTTTGAAGGTCCGCGCGGCGGCCAGCCCGGACGGTCCGTCATACGCGGACCTGTATTCATACCCTTCCGCTTTCAGGTAGGCGCTGATAACGGTATGGATGGATTGTTCGTCGTCTATGATCAGAATTTTCGCTGCGGGCATCTCATCAACCTCAAACCTATGATCTCTTCTGCTCTCATTTTACATACAAACAGGGATTAGCATCACTGCCAATCCCTGTTTTCCGAGGGTCAGACTAAGGGATTACTCCCACATCTCGATAAACGCGCCGTGCCAGGTATGCAGGAATACCTGCCCGGTATACCCATTCACGCTGAGCATGCCGGCCGGCTGACCGTCCTTCATGATATCAATGGTGTAGTAGCCGTAGAATGGATCCGCGTCATCAGCAGTTTTGTAGCCGGGGAACTCATCATCCAGGAACTTCTGCGCGGTTGCCAGCGCGGTTTCAGGTGACACGGTCATCTCAGAAGAGGCCGTGGTGCTGCCAGACCAGAATCCACCCATCATCCCGCCGCGGCCCATCATGCCGTACCCGCTCATCTGTCCGTACTTCTGATTCCACATCATGTTTGGGCCGTACTCGGGGTAAACCGCTGAAGTCGCGGGGTCCACCAGCAATTCCATCGCGCCGATGCCGGTGCTCTTTTCGGTAATGCGGGCATAGGCGTTATTCTCAAAGATCATAACTTCCTTCAACTCCAGGTCCGGGTTGTTGTAAGTCTTCAAATAACTTTCCACGGCCTGTTTTGCCTGATCGATCGACAGCGGCGCAACCGCGGTTGGGCTGCCGTAAGCATAACCGCCCATCATGCCACCGCGGCCAAAGCTGTTATCCCGGCCGCCCATCATACCGCCGCGGCCCATCATGCCGTAGCCGTTGCCCATCATGGAGTAGCCGTATCCGCGAGCGCCGCGTCCGAAGATCCCACTGCCGGCATAGTTACTGCCGTAACCATAAGCATGTCCCAGGAAAAGCCCGGTGCCGAAGACCAGGGCTGCAATGATCAAACCGCCAATCACCGCGAATGTAATAACCAATCCTTTTTTCATTTTCTTTCTCCTATTGATAATGTATCCTTAACTACAAGGCTAGTTTATCGGAGCAGGGTAAAGGCTCTTTAAAGGGTTTATAAAGTTTGTGTAAAGATTTTTCGCCAGTCCAACCGCCTATCCGCCGTGATCGCAGCTGGCATCATCGCCACGAATTTGAATTTTAGCTACAATAGAGGGAGAGAAATTGGCCCGGCAGTCACCCCGGGATGAGTTATCATCAGGGCAGCGGTATCAGGCATGGTCTTTTCCAGGTCAAGGTAAGCGTTCCGGGAGAGCCGCAGCTTGAAGAACAATGACAAACACCACGAGAGAATCGACGGAGAAGTAGATGGCAGCGATCACCAAAGAAAGCGCGCTTCAATATCATCAAATGGACGGGAAGCCGGGAAAACTGGAGATCATCCCAACCAAGCCGCTGGAGACGCAGACCGATCTCGGGCTGGCGTATACCCCCGGCGTTGCCTACCCGGTACTGGAGATCGCCGCAGATCCGCGGCTGGCATACGAATACACCAACAAAGGCAACCTGGTGGCGGTCATCTCCAATGGGACAGCCATCCTGGGTCTGGGCGACCGCGGCGCGCTGGCCAGCAAACCGGTGATGGAAGGCAAGGCGGTGCTCTTCAAAAAGTTCGCCGACCTGGACAGCATCGACATTGAGTTGGATTCGCATGACAGCGACCGCATCGTGGATACCATCGCCGCGATCGGTTCATCTTTCGGGGGGATCAACCTGGAAGATTTCAAATCGCCGGAATGTTTCGCAATCGAGAAGCGGCTGCAAGAATTACTGGATATTCCCGTCTTCCATGACGATCAGCACGGTACCGCCATCATCCTGGGGGCAGCCCTGATCAACGCGTTGGAAATCACCGGCAAAAAGGTCAACGAGATCAAGCTGGTCTTTTCCGGCGCAGGCGCGGCAGCAATCGCCTCCGCCAATCACCTGGTGCGGATGGGGGTGCCGCGCGAGCATATCTGGATGTGCGACATCAATGGACTGGTGTACCAGGGCCGGCCGGAGGAAATGTTCCCGGAGAAAGCGGTCTACGCGCAGGGTGACCGCCCGGCAACGCTGGCAGAGACGCTGGAAGGCGCGGATATGCTGATCGGCCTGTCTGCCGCCAATATCGTCACTGGTGAAATGTTAGCCCGCATGCGGCAATCACCCATTATCTTCGCTATGGCCAACCCGGATCCCGAGATCAAGTTTGAACTGGCAAAGCAAGCCCGGCCGGATGCCATCATAGGGACGGGCCGGTCAGATTATCCCAACCAGGTCAATAACTTACTTGGCTTCCCGTACATATTCCGCGGCGCGTTAGATGTGCGCGCACGCTCGATCAATGACGCCATGAAAATTGCCGCGAGCAGATCCCTCGCCAGCCTGGCGAAGGAAGCCGTATCGGCCGACGTTTTGAAAGCGTATAACCTGGACCACCTGGAATTTGGCAGGGACTACGTCGTCCCCAAACCGCTGGATAAAAGAGTGTGCCTGTGGGAAGCCCCGGCAGTGGCGCAGGCAGCCATGGACAGCGGGGCTGCCCGCGTCAAGCTCGACCTGGATGCTTACGTCCAGACGCTGGAAAAACGGCTAATGAGGAAATACGAGGTCTCTAAATGAAAACGGATCTGGTCGCGGAGCTGTGCGAGCTGATCCACCTGACCAGCACGGATCTCCCCTTGGCGGTCGAGGGTAAAATCCGCGCAGCTGCCGACAGTGAGGTGCCCGGCTCCGCTGCCCTGCAGGCGCTGGAAACAATCCTGGAAAACATCCGGCTGGCGCGCCAAAACTCAACGCCGATCTGTCAGGATACCGGAACGCCGACCTTCTATGTCCATTACCCGCGCGGCGTGGAACCCGCCGCGGTCACCCGGCAGATACACCGGGCTGTGGAGTTGGCAACCGCGCAGGGAACCCTCAGACCCAACGCCGTGCACGCGTTGACGGGGATCAACACCGGCAGCAACCTGGGGGATGATTATTTCCCGCTCATTCACTTCACTCCCACCGCGGACGAATGCTTGTCCATTGACCTGCTGCTGAAAGGCGGCGGTTGCGAGAATGTCAGCGCGCAGTACTCACTGCCAGATCTTTCACTGAATGCCGCCCGCGACCTGGACGGCGTGCGTAAGGTAGTTCTGGACGCGGTCCATCAGGCCCAGGGATACGGCTGCGCGCCGGGATTCCTGGGGGTCGCACTCGGTGGTGACCGCGCGGCCGGCTACAGCGCGGCAAAAGAAGTCCTGTTAAGCGCGCTGGATGAACCGAACAGCGATGAGACTTTAAGCCAGCTGGAAAAGGGATTGACACAGGATGCCAACCAACTGGGGATCGGGCCGATGGGCTTCGGCGGGAAGACCACCCTGCTGGGGACCAGGATCACGGCCCTGCATCGATTGCCGGCTTCGTTCTTCGTCACCGTCTGTTACATGTGCTGGGCATACCGCCGGCGCCGGCTGACCGTCAGCGGCGGGCAGGTGCGGTATGAATAAACAGGCCTAGAAGCATGCCCAGAGAATTACATATTCCCCTGATGGATGAAGACATCCTGAACCTCAAGGTCGGTGAGACTGTCCGCCTGTCAGGTGTCATTGTGACAGCCCGGGACGCGGCACACCGCTGGCTGGTGGAGAACATCATCCACCCCCGAAAGCCGGTTTCGCCAGAAGAACAGGCGATCGTGGATGATTTGAAACGCCTGCTGCAGCACGGCGTAGTCTATCACTGCGGGCCGGTGGTGACCGGCGTGGAGACCGGAGATTACCGCGTGACGGCTGCCGGGCCGACCACCAGCATCCGCGAGGAGCCGTACCAGGCAGAAGTCATGCGGTTCTTCCACCTGAAAGGGATGATTGGCAAAGGCGGCATGGGACCAACCACGCTGACAGCCTGTCAGGCCGAGCCGGCGGTGTACTTTCACGCGGTAGGCGGCGCTTCAGCGGTGATCGCACAGACCATTCAACAAGTCATGCGCGTCCACAAACTCGATTTCGGCGTCCCGGAAGCGCTGTGGGTCTGGCGGGTCAGCCAGCTGCCGGTGATCGTCACGATGGATGCCCACGGCGCGAGCCTGCATGAACAAGTGCGTGACAGATCCCGCCAGGCACTGGAATCACTCGTCATAATCAACCGCAATGACTAAACATCCACAATGGTCACATGCCCCTGGTCATCCAGGAAACACAGGTGCCCGGCCGGCGCGGCCCCAAGCTGCTCTTGCACCGCGGTACAGTAAGCCCCGACCTGCAGACGGTACCTATTAATCAATTTTGCCTTCTCGCCATCATTCTTGATGCTGTCACTCTTAAAGTCCACCACATGCCATTTGCCGGCGGTTCGGTACAGCAAATCGATGATGCCGTTCTGGTAGCGCCCGGCGGTAAAGATGGAAAATGGAATCTCATGATGGGCTTCTTCCGCCTGAGATAACTGCTGCCAGAACGGGTGTGATTGCAGCCGTTCCAACAGCTCCCGCGCTCTGGTAATGGCATGGTCTTTCTGTTTCACTTCTGCCAGGCCCCGGTCCAGCGCGACAGTCTCCAACACAGCGTTCAAAGTCGGGTCGGTAAGGCTGAGGTTGAGTTCCACCGCCTTGTGCACCATCGACCCGAGGATCAACGGGTCGATCGCCTGCGCGTCACCGGTGACCCGGCCGCGCGCGGGTTCATCCGCCTGCTTGCCGTCCACCACGTCCGCGGGTTCCTCACGCAGCAATGATCGATAGATTGGGGCGTGGTTGGTTTGCTGCGGTACTCCGCGGGTGCCTTCAAATTTCTTCTGAACAGGCTTAGTCTCCTCAGTGACTATCGCCAACTTTGCAGTCAGTCCGCAAGGATTCTCCTTCAGTTTATCTCCATCCATCAGCTCATCCTGAGGGAATTTTTCGGTATTTGCACCGAGCGCACCAAGGACATCACCCAACCACCCCATTGATTTTAGTTTCTCTCTCTGATTGGCATGCCCACAGATTATCAGTTTTTCTTCAGCACGGGTCAGAGCAACATATAACAGGCGGTTCCGTTCGGTTTCATCTTCCAGCTTTTCAATCGTTTTCGCAAGGTAAAATTCCAGCGATGTCGGTTCGCTCTTTACGGCTGCACCGATGGATGGCAGCAGCACCGGGTCAATACTATTGCTTCCATCATTGCTTGCATCTGCCAACACCACCACCTTAAATTCAAGTCCTTTCGACGCGTGGATGGTCATCAGGCTGACAGCGCCTTCGGCTTCTGTAGCGGCTTCCCCTTCCCGCGCGCCAACATCATCCAGGGCTTTCAGATAATCCAGGAAATCGCGCACATTCACCAGCTGGCTTTTATATGCGTCCCGCATCAACTTATCCAGGTTGCGCCACAACCGGCCGCTGGCCGCGCCGCCCTCCGGTGCTGCCAGGATGGCGCGGTAGTTGAGCCAATCCACCACCTGTTTCAGCAGGTCAGCCACCGGCACGCGGTCCACCAGCGGCCAGAAGTACGCCAGGAACTCGCCTGCCCGCTGAGCGTGCTGGCTGTCCTGCGGAGAAAGCCCGTCCAGGTTTTCTTTCAGCGCTGCCCGGTAGGCGAGTATTTCTTCGCCGCGGAAACGCAGCTGGTAGAGGCCGTCATCTGAGACCCCAAAGGCGGGTGAGCGCAGCAGACCGGCCAGCGCCAGGTCATCCGCCGGGTCTGAGAGCGCGCGCAGGATATTCAGCACATCGCGGATCTCCGGCCGGCTGTAGAATCCGCGCCCCGCGACCGTGACAAAGGGGATGTCTGCGGCTTCCAGCGCGTCTTCATATTCCTCGTAGGCGGTCTTGCTGCGGAATAGCAGCGCCACCTCATCCCATGACGCGATTTGACCTTCTTCCTTGAAAGCCAGCAGACGTTGGACTAATAACTCTGCAGAGAGGGGACGGGATTTCTTCGTCTCCTCCGCCAACCCGATTAGTATCTCGATGTGCGGCGGGAGGATGTCTTTCAGCGGTTCCAGCCGGCTGGCCTGCATCGGCGCGAACGGCTCATAATACGGCCGCTGCGGGTCGGGTTGGGTGCCCATTATGCTGGCGAGGATCTCACCGGCAGCCAGCAGCAGCGGCTCATGCGTGCGGTAGGTGACGTCCAGCGACACACCTAACCCGCCGCGACCTTCTTTTTCGCTTTTCATATTGCGGAAGACGGTCACATCCGCCCGCCGGAAGCGGTAGATGCTCTGCCGCGCGTCCCCCACGATGAACAACTTCCCCGGGTCACCGGTTAACGCTTCCACGATCTCGCGCTGCCGCGCGTTGGTATCCTGAAACTCATCCACCAACACGGCGGATACTTCGGACTGCCACTTTGCGCGGATATCCTCATTCTGGAGCAGTTCGACCACGCCGCCTTCCAGGTCATCAAAATCCAACAGGCGGCGGCGGGCTTTTTCCTGCTGGTACGCGTCCTGGAGTTTATAAAAAGCTTCAGCCACCAATTCCATCACAGCGGCGTAGCGGAGTTCTATCTCTTTGTTGGGCAAGTCGGAAACTTTGGTATCATCGTCGCGATAAAGTGGAACAATACTGGAGTTGAAATATGCCATGATTTTGCCTTTGACCGCAAAACCGACTCCATCCCTCTTCCCTGCGTTACCTTTGATGGCTTCCCGCGCCAAGATCCAGGCATTAATGCAACCAAACAAATTACCGGAATTTAATTCTGCCCCAGCAGCCTGCCAGTGAGCCAGCCAATTTCCAAATTTCTCGACCAGCTTATCGCCCGCATCTTCGGCTATTATATGGATCGGAGTATCGCGCACCCAATCGACACACTCGGTTATTTTTGTGTCTTGCATGACCGCGGCATAATGGGCTGCCAGCATGCGAGTTGCCTTGCCGGGGTCTCTAAATAACCCATCTGCATCCAGCCGATACTTCAGCAAGCACCGCAAAATCTTCTCAGTATTTTTGACGGACAGGACTTCAAACAGCAGGCGGAACTTACTGTCGACAGCCAGTTGGTTGAGCGTGTCTTCCACGACCTGCAGCTGCAACACGGAGATATTTCCTTCACCCATCAGGGAGGCCTTCGGGTCCAACCCGGCTTCCGCCGGATGCGCGCGCAGGATCTCCAGGCTGAGGCTGGCGATGGTGGAGATGCGGGCAGCATCCATACGGTCCAGAAGTTGATTCCAGAAAGCTTTCTCAGTCGGATCCTCTGCCGCGCGGGCGAAATCTGCCACCGCCTCACGCGCGCGGGAGCGCATTTCAAGCGCGGCCTTATCGGTGAAAGTGATCGCGATGATCCGCCGGGGGTCGACTTTCTCAGCCAGCAGAGCCGCGTAGCGGGCTACCAGGGTGCGGGTCTTGCCGCTGCCCGCGCCGGCTGTTACCACCACATCGCGCTGACGCTCCACGGCGGCCTGCCGCTGCTTTTCATCCAATTTGAAGTAACCAACAACGCGGTTCGAGAGTGTTTCAGCCATACTATTTAAAGCCTTTCTTCTTGTTTCGCCAACACCAACTGACGGCCGGACAATATGGCGGGCAGCCATCCTTCGGCTGGCTGGGGGCAAATTCACCGATGCGGATGTCGGAGACATATTTCGTGATATGCCCAACTGCGACATCTTCTGCGATTTGAAGACCAACACCCTGCGAGGATTCGAATTTTGCTAGTGTCAAACTCATTTGTTTGGCTTCCGCGAGGCTCCAGTAGATGCCGTCCACCGGTTCACCCAGCCCCGCCTGCAGGACCGCCATGGCATACAGCGGCAATTGCAGTTTCTCTCCTCGGGTCAGGGCAGCATCACCGTGCCCATTACTGGAGCCGGATTTGTAATCCACCACCCGCGTCTTGCCGTCACCATTCTGGTCGACCCGGTCGATCTTGCCTTTCAGGTGGATCACCTCTTCATCCATCTGAATATCCAGGGTGGGATTGCCACGGCTGCCAAATCCCAATTCGTATGCGATGGGTATCCAACCCGCTTTTTCTGTCATCGCAAGTATGTTTTTTTCTAATATCTTTAGGATGTCTTCCTGCTCAAATTCCCACACCGCAGACGGCCTAAAACCGTAGCGGCGGGGAGCGGCTTCAAACACCTGGCTGGCCGCGGCCTTGAATGCTTTCAGGAGGTCGTCCACCTGACATGGATCGGCAGCGTCGTGATACGTCAACTCCAGGATGGCATGATAGATCGAACCGCGTTGGGCTGCATCCATGCCGGGCTCCGGCTCTTCCTGCGCATTCAGCTGCAGCACCTCATCCGCGAAGAAACGGAAGGGACAACTGCCGTACTTCTCCAGAGCGGAAGCGTTCCAGACATGGTCTGCTGAAAAACGCTCCGTTAATTGACCCGCGACGGCAGCCATGCGTCCTTCATACCGACCGCGGGCCAGGCGCGCCCGGCGCTGCTCCAGAACGGAACGGGCTTGCTGCAGGTTTTGCCAGATCACGTCCGCAGTTTCCATATCCAGCGGCGGCTCATCGTTGGCAATCGCAGAGAAGAGCAGTTCCTGCCGGGAACCGGCGTCTGCCTGCGGACGCAGATCATCCGGCCGCACTTTTCGTTCAATTTTCTCAACAAAGTGTGATTTAACATCGTTCCAGTAGGCGGACGGTTCCTGCTTCTGGCCTTTTTCGGAAAGATAGGAGCGGGTCAGCAGTAAGCGCTGATCGGCGCGGGTAACAGCCTGGTAAAACGCGCTGGTTTGCCCGCGTCCCAGCTGCGGCTCCAATCCCAACCTGGCGCGCAGGTCCTCCCCCAAAAATGGATCGGTGTGCTCCACCGCGGGGAAAGTGCCTTCGGAAAGGCCCAGAATGGCGACAGCAGAGAAGCGCAGCCCGCGCGCTTCGGTGATGGCGGCCGCCAGAACCGAATTCCGCCATGTGGAATTGTTTTCCCGCAAACCGAGGCCGTCCAATGTGCCGCGCAAATCGCGCACGAACTGCCCAAATTCCACCGGCTTCCCGCCGGCGATCACATCCGCCTGGACCAGCGCGCGCAGACATTCCCGCAGCGCGTCTGCCGCGTCCCGGTCTTGCCCGCTCGCTGCTTGCTCGTAAAAACCAAACTTATCCAGCAGGTCTTCCAGCCAGGTCGTCCAGCCGGTAGCTGATTGGCTGCCTTGCTGCGGCTGGATCATCTCAAAAAAGGCCTCGGTCAGTTTTGCCAGCTCTTTGGCCTGATCGCCGCGCGGCAGACCCGGGTTTCGCCACTCATCATCCAGGGCATCCCGGTGCCGGTCGGGAATCGGATTGGCCAGCCTGTCCCAGGCATCCTGCCATTGCTCTTTGCCTTCCACGACCTGGGCGGCGCGGTAAACCAGGTCGAAGGTATCCGCCTGGTCAGCAATTTCACCATAATGAAAATAAGGAGAACGCAGCAAGTTTACCAGCCCGCGGGCTTTGAAACCGCCGTCCGGCAGATCCAGCAGGGCTAGCACCGCCGTCACAGCCGTGGACTGGCTGAGCGGCTCCGCGCGCGTAAAGCGCAGGGGGATGCCAAACTCAGCGGCGCAGGCTTTCAAACCCTGGCGGTACTCCTCAGTCGCCGGGTAAAAAACCGCGCAGTCCGCCGGTTGGAGCCCGTCACGTACCACCCGCATTTTGATCCAGCGCAAGGCTTCCCGCGCCTCTTCCGCGGGTGACTGCGCTTCCACCAGCTCCAATTGCCCGGCTGGCACCATGCGGCCTGAGTGGCCTTCAAACAGGTTCTGCTCCAGGCGTAGAATATCCGGGGGCAGGGCGGGCTGCCGCAAACCGGCGGGCACCGCGGCGCCAAACATTTCAAGGAACAGATTACCATCCTTCTCGTAGTGCCGGTGGACCGCGCGCGTGAACGGCACTGCCCCGGTCAGGGTGATGAGCGTGTTCCGCGCGCTCCCTGCCAGCCAGCGCAAAGCATGCTGCTGCGCTGGCGAAAAACTATCGAACCCATCCACCACCAGCAGATCGATCGAACTGGCCAGGACTGGATTATCTTCCAACTCCTTGATAGCCAGCCAGGCGTATCCTTGCTGGTCCGCCATTCCCAGATTACGAACCTTCTCTTGAAATCTGGCATACAGCAGAGCCAGTTCGCGGGTAGCCCGTGACGCGCCGTCCGCCGCGGCCGAGAAATCCTCCGGCTTGACCATGCCGTTCTTCAGTTCCGCGAAAGATTCACGCAGTGACTGGATGAACCCGGGCATGTTTTGCAGCGGTGCGAAATAACGCAGCTGACCGTCAGCCGCGGCTTCATCTACCACCTGCTGCAGGATACGGTGCACCAGCGGGGTGCCCGCGTGCGGCACATCCTTGCCGCAGGACTGGAGCAGGTGGCGGTAGAGGAACGGAAAAGTCGCGACCCGCGCGCCCAAGGCTCCGCCGGCCCGCGCCAGGCGGCGTTTGAACGCGGACACCTGTAACTGGTCCGGCAGGATGACCCAGACCCGCGCCAGCGGTTTGGCTGCCAGTACCGCGCGGACGCGCTGGATGCAGGCCGTGGTTTTACCGGTAGCCGGCGGAGAGATCATCAATTCAGTTGGCATCGCTTAAATCCCCTTCGCTATTTGGCCATATCCAGCGAGAAGAACTGGTAGTCCTGGCGGCCCTGGCCGTACTTCTGGTACAGGTCGCGGATGTTGTCATCCATGCTGAAATACAGGATCTGCCAGCCGGCATCCGCCAGGCTGAACATCTGCTTCACCAGGTTCTCGCGCCGCTCCCAATCAGAGTGCTGGAAGGCGTCATCCAACAGCAGGAAGAGCGGCTGACCCTGCAGCACGCGCGCGGCGAAGCCGAGCCGCAGCCCCAGCAGGACCTGCTCGCGCGCGCCGGTGCTGAGGTTTATCAACTGATGCTCACTTTGGTCATCTGATACCAACAGTTTTCCATCCTCGCGCCGGATGGTGTTGTAATGGCTGGTAGTTGCCAGCAGATATTTGCCAATGGTCGCGTCTTGTAAGCCGGCGTCGATGCGCTTGGATTCAGCTTGCCTCAACTCTTTTAGAACATTGAACACCGCAATCTTTGCAATGATCTCAGCCTTTAGCTGACGGTATTTTTCAACTGCCTCCTGGCGCCTCTCCTCTAATCTGCCCAGCAAATCTTCCCAGCTGGCAGTGGAGAGTAAATCTACCTGACCCGCTACTCTGGCCTTGAGGACATCCTGACCTTTTTCAATCGCATCCAGCCGAGCCTGTGTTTCCAGCAGCTTCTGGCTTAGGTCCTGCCAAGCCTGAGGGTCATAATCCGCCGCGGCTGGTTGCTCGCGGTATTCACCTTCCGGTATATCCAGCCTTGCTAAACTATTTTCCACGCGGCTATAGTCACGATCAAGCGCTGCCCGCTTTACTTTCAGAGATTGATACGTTGATTCAAAATCTGTTTTCTCGTCTTCTATCACACCGAGAGACCGTAAACCGGCTTTTATCTTCACTTCCAGTTCGACCAGATCCTTTTCCAGATCGCGGATGCGCTGCTGGTTGTTCTGGTAATCAAAGTGAGGTTTTCGGGTGGTTTCCAACTTTTCCGCTAGAGTAACCTTGCTAAAAACACCCTGGTAACTGAACCTATGACGGAATTCCGCTTCGATGTTTTTCAGTTGGGTCTGCCGCGCTTCATCCGGCGCTGCGCGGTTGCTGCCGCGGAAATACGAATAGAAAGAAAATGCGGCCAGCAGCGCGGAAACAGCGGATAAAATGATATTGAGGGGTGATTGCAGGAAACCCATCAGGACCGTTGCCAAAAGTGCGACCGCGCCAACGATCAGCCAGACGGTTATGGGCTGGGCTTTGCCGGCTTGCTCGCGGATGATCAGATCGTTGTAATCCTTCACCGCGTTGTCCAACCAGGAGTAATGTTGGCCTAATACCTTATTCCGTTCCAGCTCAACTTTTTCTCGCGCCAACTCACCGCGTTTGTCCTCCGCCTGGTCCAACTTCCGCCGGATCTCTGACAAAACCTCCTCCGGCAATGTTGCTTGCTTGTCCTCCAACCGCCGCTTTTCCTGATCCAGCAGGTAGGCCTGATGCTGCTTAGCCTCTTCCTGCGTTTTCAGTTTTTCTTTCAGCTCTACCAACTGCCGGGTCAGTTCCCGCTGCTCACCCGCCGCCAGGTGCTCCTCAACTTCACGTATTAGGGCATCCAACTCCTTCAATTTTGATTCGGCTTGATTGTAATTCTTGACCAACCCCTGGTTGTTCCCGGTGATGACGCCATCCGCGTACTGCGCGGAAGTGATTGCGCCGGTGAGCGGTTTACTAATGGCATCCAGCAGCGCTTCGCCCGAGAGGAACTGCCTCAAGATATCCCCATCCACGCCCCCCTCCGCGGAGGATAAGTCCAGCTCGCCGCCTTTAACCACCAGCAGGCGGCTGAAATCCTGCGGTAGTGCTCCCTGCGCGCCTGGCAGCAGATCTTCCAACTTTTTGTCGTTTTTACCGCTGGCCGGGGAAAAGCGCCTCTCTCCCGCATCCAAACCGCTCAGGGTGATGTACCCGCTGGCATTTTTTAATTCTCGCAGCGGTAGTTTTCCCTTAAAAAGTGATTGATACAGGAACTCAACCAGGAAGGTCTTGCCTCTCTCATTATGCCCGTAGAACAGGTTCACGCCCCGCAGCGAAAACTCTTTATTTTGCAGCGGGCTCAGATTGGATATGCCGATATGTTCGATTTTTATGCCCATCTTAACCCTCAAAGATCACTTTCAATGCCTGCTGCAATACCTGGTTCACATCCGGTTCGTTTGGTCCGTCTACCAACCCCATGGCGGAGATCTCCGCGCGCGCTTTTTCGGCGATGTCGCTGCGCTGCGGATCGATGGTCGTGGAGAGTTCGCTGATATCCACACCCGTGCTATCATACTTGCGATACCCGGCCAGTTCATCTTCGACAGCTTTCAGCAGCGCGGAGCGGTCCCGACAATAACCGGCCACCTTCACCCGTAAGCAGGCTTTTTTCTTTTGCTCAGCCAGGCCGCTGGTAACCAGCCAATTCTTCACCTCACTGGCGGCGCGCGCGGCTTCGTCATCCACCGGCAGCACCATCAAAGCCAGGCTGCCGTAGACCACATCGGTCTGCACCTGGCGAGAAACATGGTTGCCCGATCCGGTGTCGTAGATATAATAGTGCCGGCTGCCGGTCTCGCTGATATCCAGCCCGCAGGGAGAGCCGGGGTAGATCACCCCCGCATCTGATTCTGATGCGGCATGGATGTGCCCGAGAAAGACGCGCGACAGGTGGTAGCGCTGCAGGTCATCCCGCGTCAGCGGCATGTAGCTGCCCTCCTCTGACTCATGCGCGGTGTGTCGTCCCTGTAGATAATCGCCGTGCGAGAAAAGCACCCACTTGCCCGCGGCCAGGCGGTCGGAAAATTCGGCTAATTGCTCCCCCATCTGGCTGTCCGGCTTGTACGGCAGAAAGAGCAGCTGCCGGCCGTCCACTTCCCGCGTTGCGGCCTGCGAGAATACCTCAATGTTCTTGCCAGTCAGATTTCGGCTGGAAAGCCCCGCGTCATGGTTGCCCGGCAGCAGCCAGAACTGGATTCCGGCATGGGCGGCACACAGCTTTTCAAAATCCGCATAGTTGGAAAAATCATGGTCGAACAGGTCGCCGCAGATCACCAGGGTGGTGATGCCTTCAGCCGCGCACTGGCGCAGGATATCGCGCAAGGCATTGTAACGTTCAGGCACCTCTTTTTCGGTTTTGAGATGTACATCAGCAGTGATAGCTAATTTCACAGGCAGTCCCTCTTTCTGTTGTGGTGGTTTACATATCAGATTATATTCTAGCAGCAGTCAATCCATCTGCATATTTGATACTTGCAGTGTGTTGAGAAACAATTTTATAGATTCCTATACGGTTGTGACCCATTCAGGCAAATATCGCGTTCTCCCCCTCGCAACATTGATACGAATCATAGCGTAAATCTCCCCCTCTCGTCAAACCACCCCCAAAAACCCGCGCCGGGGTTCTCATGTATAATCAACCCACCATGAAACCGGACGCAGCCTACAACCGCGCCTTGATCAACCTGGCCTTACCCCTGCTGGTGCAGTTCCTCTTCACCAACGGGCTGGCGCTGGTGGATGCCATGCTGGTGGGGCAGCTGGGGGATACGGCGGTGGCAGCGGTCGGGCTGGCCGGGCAGGTGCTGTTCCTGCTGAGCTTGCTATACTTCGGCCTGGGCAGCGGCTCCGGCATCTTCATCGCCCAATTCTGGGGCCGGCAAGACACGGCATCTATCCGGCGGGTGTTTGGCTTGAACCTGGTAGCCAACGTCCTGCTGGGGGCGGTCTTCACCATCCTGGCGCAAACCCTGCCGGAGCAGATCCTGGGTCTGTTGACCAGAGACCCACAGGTCATCGCCCAGGGCAGCGTCTTTCTGCGGACGGCCTCGTGGGGATACATCTTTAACGGCATCAGCGGGGCTATCTACATGATGCTGCGCGGCACCGAGAGCGTCAAAGTGCCGATGCTGGTCAGCGCCTTCGCGCTCTCCTGCAACACGCTGCTGGGCTACGGCCTGATCTTTGGCCGGTTGGGGTTGCCGGAGATGGGTATCCGCGGCGCGGCGGTGGCTTTCGCGGTCTCCCGCCTGTTGGAAGTTGTGACGGTTTCCGCGATCATCAGCCTGCGCGCGCCGTACAACCACATGCGTCCCATATTTCAGCCCGGCCGGGAGATCCTGCGGCGCTACCTGCGGACCACCCTGCCGGTAGCGGTCAATGAGCTGGCCTGGGCGTTAGGTATGATGACCTACACCTCTATCTACGCGCATATCGGCACCGAGTCAGTCACCGCCACCAGCATCACCAGCACCATCGAAAACCTGGCTTTCGTCCCATTTTTAGCGCTGGGTAACGCCACCGCCATCCTGGTGGGGAAGAAGATCGGCGCGGGGGAACCGGAGATGGCTTATGCCTACGGCCAGCGCTCCCTGAAGATCAACCTGCTGCTGGCGTTTTTCGTCAGCGCGGCGCTTCTGGTAGTCAGAGGACCCATACTGGGCATCTATCAGATCTCGGATGCCGCGCGCGCCAACGCGCAAAACCTGATCCTGGCCCTGGCGATCGCCCTGCCGTTCAAATCCTCCAACTTCGCCAGCATCGTGGGCGTGCTGCGGGCGGGCGGCGACACCCGCTACACATTGATGATGGAATTCGCCACCATGTGGCTGTACGGCGTGCCGGCCGCACTCATCGCCGCGGCTGTCTTGCACCTGCCGGTGTATTATGTGATCCTCTTCGTATACAGTGAAGAGCTGATCAAACTGGCGCTCACCCTGCGCCGCTTCCGTTCGCGGCGTTGGGTGCATCACCTGGCCGCGGACCTGGCTTAAGAGACTTTATATACTGTTGCATTCCGGGTGTGAAAGGCATATACTCTTTAAGGTATAATCCGGTTTATTAAATCCACGCTTTAACATTCAGACGTGTCAACGGGGGAGAATTCCCCGCCCTAAAAAAGGACTGGCTTGAAGGCAAAGATACTCATCATCGAAGGCAACCGCGCGGACCACCCCTCCTTCTCGGATGGGTTGAAGTCACGCGGTTTCGATGTCATCTCCGTCCGCAACGGCGCGGCGGCGCATGAATGTCTTTTGCAGGAAGACCCGGATATCATCGTGATCGATGCCGATTCGCTGCGCACTTCCGGCAAGCGCATCTGCCTGTCACTGCGTGAAGCGCTGGATGACATTCCCATCATCCTGATCGCCAACCCCGAAGAGGCACTGAAGCAGAACGGCAAGCCCTTCTGTGACGAAACGACCCTGGTGCTGCCGTTCACCATCCAAAAACTGGTTAACCGTATCAAGCCGCTGCTGCCGGGAGATTCCAAACATTTCCTGCACACCGGACCGATCCACCTGGATATGGAACGACAGCGCGTGCGCTGCCAGGGCAAGGTCGGCAACCTGACCCCGCACATGGCGGCTCTGCTGAAGTACCTGATGGAGCGGCCAAACGAGGTGATAGAACGCAACACGCTCTTCAAGTTCGTCTGGGAAACTGATTACACCCAGGATACCCGCACGCTGGATGTGCATATTTCCTGGCTGCGCAAGATCATTGAAGCCGACCCGCGCCACCCGCGCATCCTCATCACCATCCGCGGCGTCGGTTACCGGCTGGATGCCTAGTCAACCCCCAAAAAACAGGAGAACAACCGATGACTCAACTTTCCACCGCCTGGCTGGAACAGGTAGAGATCGCCTTTACGCAGTGTGACGCGGACGGCGTTATTGAGTATATGAACAACCGCTCCGCGGCAACTTTCGCGGAGGACGGCGGCCTGGAATTGGTAGGAAAGAATTTATCAGGCTGCCATCCGGAAGCCGCGCGGCAAAAACTGGCCGAGCTGCTCTCCGCCCCCGCGCTCAACGTTTACACCATCGAGAAAAAAGGCCGCCGCAAGATGATCTACCAGGCGCCGCTGTTTGAAGCGGGTCAATTCAAAGGGATCGTTGAGATCTCGCTGCCCCTGCCGGAAGAGATCCCCCATTTCATCCGCAAGTAACTCAGGCGTTCGTTTCAACCACCGTGCCGGGTCGATCATCACGGCTGCGATTCACCAGGTACACCCCTGAAAGCACCGCCGCGGTGCCAATCCACTGTGCCGGCTGCAGATGTTCGCCAAACAGAGGGATGGCCAGCAGCGCGGAGAAGACCGGCTGCAGGATCAGGGTTGGCGCCACGATGGAAGCCGGCAAGTGCCCCAGCGCGTAGGCGATGGAGACATACCCCAATCCCTGCACCACCAACCCCGCCCCCAGGAAGGCCAGCAAGGTTTTCAAACCGTACCCGGTGATGCTGTATCCCATCAGCAGGCTGATGGCCAGCAGGCAAATGGCAGAGGAGAGAGACACCAGCCACATGTACGGCACAACGCTCATCCGCTTGCGACCGTATTGCGTGGCCAGGTAATACCCGGCGTAGAACATCCCAGCAACCAGCGCCATGGCATCCCCCGACCCCAGGTGCGGACGGCGTAAAAAGTCGTAACCCAGAACGATGCCTGCCCCGGCCAGCGCCAGCACTAACCCTACCCAGAACTTGCCGGTAAATTTCTGCTTGAAGACCAGCCAGAGGATCAACACCACCCAGATCGGCGCGGTATTGCCCAGCAGAGTGGCGTTGGCGATGGTGGTCGTCTGCACACCGGTGGTCCACAGGGTCAGGTCGCCCGCGGTAAAGATTCCGCCCAACACCGGCAAGATCCACGCCGCGAAAGGCATTTTCAAGCGGCCCACCCCACCCTGGATCAGGAAAGGCGTGACCACCAATCCGCCGATGCCCATGCGGTAGAAAGCAAAGACTGGCGCCGGGGCATCCGCCCAGCGGACAAAGAAAGCGGAAACTGTCAGGCTGAGGATGGCCGCCGCGAGCGCTAAATATGGCAAGATCTTCTTGTTCAAAGCTGCACCTGAAAAATAGGATGTGCTATTCTATCACGCGCCTGCTGACCATGCGGAAAGTTACGGGTTGATCATCGGCACGTAATACTGCACGCCCTGGTCCACCCAGGCCTGGTAATCCAGGCCGTCACCTGCCAGCAACGGATTATAGTTGCGCATGCGGATGGTGTAAGTGCCCGTCGCTGGAGCGATCCAGCGTAAAGCCGACGGCGCGCCAAGCTCCACCGGGAACTTTTCAGCCAGGGGGACACCGCCCGCGTCAAACAGGGTGATGACCACACCGGCCGCCGGTGAAAGCGGCAAGCCGTTGATAAAGTACATCTCGCCGGCTGTCGCAGTAAAATCGTACCAGTCCTCATCCATTTGGCCGCAGAAGACCCGGTCAATGCGCGGATTGTTCACCACCAGCGCCTGATGCGCGGTATTGACGCCATCCGGTTCGCTGGTATCACTGGCTGATGAACACGCGTCCAGCGCAACAGATGCTTCCGCGGCGGTTGGGTAATCTTCCTTACCGTTGGCGGCATCCACCGCGCGCATGCGGAAGCCGTATGTATTCCCCGGCGTTCCAATGAACCACGCATACCGGGCTGAAGGCTGTATACCGCCTTCCGGCTGCCAGTCCACCCAGCTGCCGCTGTTCTCCTGCACCTGGAATTCATAACCTGCCAGGGTATGGCTGGCATCCACCACGTTCCATTGCAAAAGGACGGCGTTGATATCGGAAGTCGCGGGTAGCGCCAGCAAGGAGGTGGCAGGCAGTACCGGCGCGGCCTGGGTTGGGTCTGTGCCGATGTTCCAACTGACCGCGCTGCCGCGGTTGCCGGAGCCGTCAAAGACTTGGGCGAAGATTGCGCCTTTCGTACCGGCGGCCTCCGCGGTCGGGTCAAAACTCACACTCCAGCCATCCGATCCATCCCAGTCCTCGCCAATCGCTTCCCATTTCCCGCTCGCCCAGATATGGTCGTGCCAGAAGAAATTGATATGCGAGATGCCGCTGCCGCCTTCCTCATCCGCCGGGCTGACGCGGATGGCAACCGGCGCGTTGGGCAGCAAAGTACCGCTGGTCGGGTAGATCATGGTGGCGGTTGGCGCGGTCGTATCGGTGTACACCCGCAAAATGTAGAAGTATTCAGATCCACCCACCATCGGGTGATCCCAGGCTTTGAGTTTGAGCAGATAGGTACCAGCCTGAGGGAAGGTGTAATAAAGCAGCGAATCCTTGACCTTGAAGGCAACCTCATCATCGCTTTCGGCCAGGGTCGTTTTCCCGGTTGGATCCAGCAGGAAGAGGTACGGGTCCAGCGCTGAACCGACCGTCTTGGCATCCACATCGAAGGTCAGGGTCTGCCCGGCGGTAACAGTCACTTTGAAGTAGTCCACATCACCCGCGGCGCAGATATCCCCGGCAGCGCTGCCGCCGATGGTCAACGCGGTAGCCTGGGCGGGTGTGGCATTGTTGACCGGTTCATTACAGCCGGTCGCCGGTCCGCTGGTATCCACGCTGATATTGTCCACAAACCAGCCGTCACCGGTGTTCAGGTGGGTATCCACGGTATCGAAGAAAAAGCGCAGGCGGACAGTACTGCCGGCGTAATTTTGCAGGCTGATGGCCGGGCTGCTCAACCAGTATCCGGATGGATCGTCCGTCAGTTGATACAGGTTCTCAAACGGCCCGCCGTCTTTAGAGATCTGCACCCAACGCTGGTCAAAAAAGCGCTGTGAGCTCTCTGTCTTATAGCGGTAATTGAACTTGAGGTAATAGCCGCCGTCCGTTATGACGATCCCGGCGGAAGTCAGCGTACCGCGCGCGCCGGTGGCATACTGGTTGACACTGCTGACCGTCTCGCCGTAATTCCAGGAGTGGGTCGGGCTGCTGGCTTTGGCGGTGGTCTGCTTCCACAGGCCGGTCGCGATCCAGCCGTTCTGCCCGGATTCCACGGTGTCTGTCCACGGAGCGGTAAAGGCGGCCGCGGCCGGGCTGGCAGCAGTGGTGATCGTAAAGGTACCGCTGACTGCCGCGCTGCTGAGACCATTGGCGGTATTGCGCGCCGTCACCTGCCAGGTGTAGCTGCCCGCCGGCAGGTTGCCGGGGTTCCAGGCCTGGTCCGGCATCCAGTCGGTGGTGCGGGTCACAAAGCCGTTAATGCCGCTGAGTACCACCCGGAATTCATCCGCCCAGCCGCGGTTGACCCAGCTGAGGATCAGGCTGTCGTTGGTAGTGAAAGCCGCGCCGCTGGCCGGATATACCAGGCTGGGAGCAGTCGGCGCGTTGGATTTCGCGCGTACCTTGAAAGAGCTGAAAACGCCCTGGTTGATGAGATTGTCCCGCAGATTCGGGTCCGAGCTGGTGAAAGTCTCCGCCCGGCCGGTATAACTATCTTTGCCCCAGATCGTCAGCTGGGCATTACTGCCCACCAGGACCGAAGCGGCATCATACCCCGAAAAACCGCCCATCGAGCCGCGGGTAGCGATATCCACCGCGTTGTAAACTTTGCAAACACCGGCGTAATTGGGTTGGCTGAAGAAGCCCACCTGCCCCTCGGTGACGGTACAGGGCGGTGGTACAACCGTTTGTCCGCAGGAATAACTCTTGGTGATACCCCGGAAACCCGTCAGGTTGTAGCTCTGGTTGCCGTCCACATCATAGATCGCGACGGCAATCCCGATCGGCCCGTCCGGTAACTGCGCGGACGCGGCGCACATATCAATCGAAATGGAGAATGGCGAAGCAGAGGCAGCCTGGCCGATCTCATGCCAGGCATCCGAATAGTACGCCAGCGGCTGGATCTTGGCGATCTTGTTATCATCCTGAGCCGTGCCGGCGATCACCAGGGTGTTGCTGGTGAAGACGGCGCCGTCCTGCGGCTGGCTTAGGCTTCCAGTCGGCGCGTTGGCCGGGATATTCCCTGAAATATAAGAATACTGTCCCTGCCCGCCGTACTGGGTGGCTTCCGAGGGCAGGCGCGGCCGGCCGCCCTGGGTGACCGGGTCATAGTTGATCGACACATCGCGGAAGGTGATATCCACCGACTGACCCCAGTAGCCGTACGTGCTGGCATGCACCATGAAGTGCAGGTGGTGCGCGGTACTGGCGCCAGTGTCATCCACGTTGCCGATAAATTGCCCGCGGCTGACCTGGGCACCCTTTACCCGCAGCGCCGCCGGGATGGATGAATTGGCCAGGTGGTAATAGATCTGGTAGGTGGTCGGGGTGGTGCTGTCATCCTGCAGGATGAGGTAGTTGGTGCAGTCGGTGGAGCCGTTATTGCAGGTCCAATTCGCAGCGAAGACCTTGCCGCCTTTGGCGGCCAGCAGCGGGAACATGGTGCCGTCCGCGAAGTCAAAGGCGTAGTAGCAGGCATTGTTGGCACAGGAGGTATGGCTGATGCTCCAGGTCAGCTTCTTGGATAAGCCGGCCGCCCACGGCAGATAATAGCCGCCAAATTTCGCGGTTACCTTGGGCTCAGAGATCTGCTTCTGATAACGCTGAACGCCGTCTTCGTTGAGCAAAGCGCCAGTGATGGAAAGCAGGCTGTCATTGTATCCGGCATCATACGGCAGTGTGATCTTCCACTCCGCCGGTGTACCTTTGGCGCCGTCCGGGTTGATGTCCGCCACCGCCAATTCCGGTTCCCGCGCCATCACTTCGCCCGTTTCCGGGTCAAGGGACTCCAGCCAGATCAACGCTTTCGCCCCGTCCGCGGATGTCTCCACGCTGGTGACGCGCGGCTGGTACAGCAGGAAGCCCGGGTCGGTTTGTTTCAGCGCGTTCACCGCTGAATCCACCGCCAACTGGTAAAGTGAAAGGTCCGCCTCAGCAGATGGAGTAACCTCGCCCTGCACAGGCAGTGCCAGCTCAGGCTGACCGGACATGCGGGCAAACTGGTTATAAATGAAATAAGCCAGCGCCAGCACCGCAATGAGCGGGAAAATGAGCAGCAGGTAGCGGAACGGTGACGGTTTCTTCATGGCGACTCCTCAGATACATCAGGGTGCAAGAATAAGACCAGCAAACTTGCCGCCAGTATAGAAAAAGTGCCCGCGGAAAAGCGGGCACTCGTCACCTGACTAAAATTCAGACTACGGGGCGACTTGTTTCCCGTAATAGCGCCGCGGCAGCTGACGCTGCATTTCTTTCTCCGCGTTGAATGCCACCCGCAGCAGGATGTGCTCCTCCCAGTGCCGGCCGATGGCCTGCATGCCCACCGGCATGCCGCGCGAATCATACCCGGTTGGGAAGCTGATCCCGGGCAAGCCCAACAGGTTGCCGGGGATGATATAGCGCATCATCTCGGTGTCCAGCGAAAGGTCCGACCAACCGGCGGGGTAGCCGCCCGCTGGCACCGGCTGCGCGGCCCGCGCGGTGGCAGGGGTCAGGATCAGATCAACCTCCGAGAACACTTTGTCAAAATTCACCATGGCGCGGGTGCGCATGCGCTGCGCCTGCAAATAGTCCATGCCAGTCAACACTTCGCCGATCACAAGCGTCAGGCGGACGGCCGCGCCTTGCTTTTTACGGTCACGGGCGTATTCGCGCATGCAGGCCGCCATCTCAGCCAGGATGGTAACGGCATGGGCTACGCGGGTCGCATTCAACTCCGGGATGGTGATCTCCTTCACGGTCAACCCGCGGGCTTTCAGCTTTTCGATCATCTCACGGTTGATGTGCACCACTTCCGGATCGGCATGATCAAACCATTCCGAATATACTCCCGCGGTCAGACCTTTCAGGTCGGCTTTATCCCAATCCAAAACGGTCACCGGCGGCTGACCCAGCGTGGCTGGCTCCGCGGCATCTTCTCCGGCGATCACTGAATAGACCAGGGCGGTATCTTCCACGCTGCTCGTCAGCGGGCCGAGGTGCGCCACCGACCAACACAGCGGCGCTGCGCCATTCTCGCTGATGCGGCCAAAGGTGGCTTTGAGGCCGACGATGCCGCACAGGGAGGCCGGGATGCGGATCGAACCGCCGCCATCCGCGCCAATGGCTGCCGGGACGATACCAGCCGAGACAGCCGCGGCGCTGCCGCTGGAACTGCCGCCGGGATCACAGGCCGGGTCATACGGGTTGCGGATCGCGCCAAAGGCATCGTTATAACCATTCGGGTTGATACCGATCTCATGCATATTGGTTTTGCCAACCAGTAACGCGCCAGCCGCGCGCAGCCGGCCAGCGACCGTGGAATCCTTTACGGCGGGTTTATTGCCCAGGAAGCGGGTGCCGACGGTGGTTGGGTACGGATGCATGTCGATCTCATCTTTGACAGCCATCGGCACGCCGTCCAACAGACTGAGCGGTTTCTTTTTGGCGAAGCGCTCAGTGGAGGCTTTCGCCTGCGCCAGCACGTCTTCTCTGTAGACCGCGATGAATAATTTCAGGTCAGGATCATCGGTTTGGCTGGCCTGAATGGCGGATAATATCTTCTCGGCGACTTCCAGCGGGGTGGTAGTGCCGGCGCGGTAGGCGCGGGCATAATCCATCAGGGTATTGAAGGGCATTCCTGCCGGCTTGCCTTCTTTTAACGGTTTGAACTCTTCCCGGCGGTACTCTTTGCGGGGAGCTACTTTGGGATAATACGTCGGCGGTTCAGCCAGTTTGAGCCTGCGCAAAAAGGGAATGCCGCCGTTTTCCAATAAGGACGGCAGCAACGCGCCTTGCAGCAGCGGGCTTTCAGCCGCGCCCGCGAAGAGCTTCAACGCCAGACCGGTCAGCTTGGGCAGTTTCAAAGACTTAAGATCATATTGCGACATAATGGTCCTTTCTACTATTGGTTAACCCATATTCAGCGCGACTGGTACGTCAGCCGGCTGAGGATATCCATCAAGATCGCGTTTCAATACTCCCGCGGCGCAACCGGGATTTCAATCTTCGTCACATCCGCCTGCCGGGCGTCAAACAGCATACCAGCCGCCGCGTAGATGCCCGTGCCGCAGCGTCCCTGGGTGATCGCCTCGGTGATGATGCCTTGCACATACTCCGCTTCGGTCAGACGCGCCGGGGAGAGGTTGTTCAATTCGCAAGCCTGCGCGGCCGGGATGGCCGGCAAGTCCGCGATGAGGGCGTCAATATTCTCCTGCTGCCCCTCAAAGCGCGGGATGTGATAAGGCGTGTATCCGCTGGCATAAGGTGCCCGGGTCAGTAATTTGCGGCTGTAATTTGGCTCCGCTTCCACCACCGCGATGACCGGTTTACCCAGCGGCGAGATGTAATCCAAAATCGTGTCCCGGCCGCCGCTGCTGTTCGGCCATTCGCCGTAGGTCAGCGAGATGATGTTCGCGCTGAGCCCGGCCAGTTCCGGTTTCTCCGCGCGGGTCAGGAACTTCTGGATCTCTTCATCATTCGTGCGCATCTCCCATTCAATTTGCGCAGGCGTCAGCTTAGGGAGGGAAGGATGGGTATAGAAATGGTTGTAGACCAGCGCGCCGTGCTCAAGACACCAGGCGATCACGCGCGCCAGGCTGTCCTGCCAGCCGGTTTCCACATAAAACCAATCTCCCCGAATGACATTGCCGTAGTACTTATCCCCCATATTCGCGAACAGGGCCGGCTTGAAGCCAAAATCCGGGTGCTCCTGATAGATTCGCCACATCACCCCCAGGCCGGATCGGTCTGACGGGGTGCCGTCTTCCATAATATAGACCTGGTCCGCGAAGAAGAGATCATCAAAGGTGATGATCACCGGCCGTTTGCCCGCCGGTACTTCCAACTTGCCGTTGAGCCAGTCTTCCAATGAAACCTGTACGAAGCCAGCCGCGTACAGCTGCTCCATCTGCTGGCGAAAAATACCCAGCTGCATCTTCATGCGGGAATCATTGGTTTTATCGAATGGGATATAGCGGTGGTAGAGCAGAATAGGAACGAGCGGGTCAGCCTGCCAGACAGTTGCCGTGAGCGGATTCTGGATCACATACGGCGTCGCGGTTGGGGGCAGCGGGGTAACCGTGGGAGTCAGCGCCAGCGCAGCGGCCTGCGTCGCCTGTACATCCGCCAGTTGGGTTGCTACCTGCTGCTCCACCGTCAGGGCTGGCGCGGACTCTGCCGGTTTCGCGCCGCAGGCCGTCAGGCTGACGGCCGCCAGCAGCAGGAAAACAAGAGCCTTGTTGTGCTGCCGGTACCGATCCGCCGCGGGCATCTTGAGATCGTCCTGCGGTTATGACCGCCAGAAGCCCCGGCGCAGCGGCCGCAGATCTTCGGTGGTGACAAAGGCTTCCGGGTCGGCTTCCAGGATGATGGTATCCACCCGGTCGACATCTTTACGCTTGACGGAGATATTCAGCACCGTCACCGCGCCGTCTTTGCCGCGCGCCGGGATTTCCGTCACCGCGAAACCGCCTTCGCGCAGCTTCTCGGCCACCAGCGCGCCGAGGCGCGAACTAACCACGCGGATGGAGGTGTGACCGATGGCCAGGTATTCTTCAATGTACATACCTACCACATTGCCGGTGGCAAACCCCGCGGCGTAGCCGATCACGGTCAACGGGTTGGAGAGATGCGTCAGCACCTGGCTGATGGCAATCACAAATACCGAGCTCTGGACAAACCCGAGGATCCAGGAAAGTTTCTTCTTGCCGCGCACCACGAACAACACGCGCAGGGTGTCGCAGGACATATCCAACACCCGCATGCAGAAGACAAATAAGGCGCCCAGCCAGGCACTGCCATCCAGGATCCAGCTCATCATGAACCTTTTTTCTTGGGCTTGCTCTCCGCTGCCTCAGCGGAACCCATGGCCGGCAGGTAGAGATCTGTCATATATTCTTTCACCATGCGGCGGGTGGAGAATTGCGGCATCATGGTGCGGATCGATTCTTTCATGCGTGCCACCCACTCGACCGGCAGGTTATCCGCGCTGCGCTGATCGTAGTACATCGGAATGATCTCATTTTCGAGCGTGTCGTATAGAGAGACCGAATCGGCCCGGTCTTGCGCTTCAGCGTCCTCAAATTCGGTGTCATCCCCAATCGCCCAGCCGTTCTTGCCGTTGTAGCCTTCGCGCCACCAGCCGTCCAGCACCGAGAAGTTCAGCACGCCGTTGATGGCAGCTTTCTCACCGGAAGTACCGGAAGCCTCATTCGGGCGGCGGGGGGTGTTCAACCAGATGTCCACGCCTTGCACCAGGTAGCGGGCAATATTCATATCATAATCTTCCAAAAAGACCAGGCGGCCGCCGTTTTGCGCGTTCTTCACGGCGCGGTACACTTCCTGGATCAGCAGCTTGCCGGGCTCATCGGCCGGATGCGCTTTGCCGGCAAAGATGATCTGCACCGGGTGATTGGGCTGGTTCAGCAGATTCAGGATGCGGTCCATATCGCGCAGGATCAGGTTGGCGCGTTTATAGGTCGCGAAGCGGCGCGCGAAACCGATGGTCAGCGCGTACGGGTCCAGCAGCGAACCGCCGGCAATGATCTGCACCGGGTGGATGGTGGTGGTGATCCAGTTCTTGCGCGAGCGCTCCATAATGTAAGCCATCAGCTTGCGCTTGAGGTGGCGCCGCACTACCCAGAACTCGCCGTCCGGGATCTTATCGATCTCGTCCCACACAGTCGGGTCATCCAGCCGCTCCAGCCAATCCGCGGCCAGGTAACGGTCAAAGAGACCGCGCAGCCGGCGCGCCAGCCAGGTGCCGGTATGGATGCCGTTGGTGACGTACGAAATAGGCACATCCTGCACATCGCGGTCGGGCCACAGGTAATGCCACATGCGCCGGGAAACCTGCCCGTGCAGCTCAGAGACGCCGTTGCGATAATCCGCCAGATGCATGGCCAGCACCGGCATGGAGAAGGAATCTCCACCCCAACGGGCTTTGTTGCGGGCCAGGTCAATGAACTGGTCCCTGGTCAACCCCAGGTCCTGCCAGTAGACCGGGAAGTATTTGTCGATCAGCCACAGCGCGAACTCATCGTTGCCAGCCGGCACCGGGGTATGCGTGGTGAAAATGCTGGATTTTCGCACGACCTCACTGGCTTCGGCAAAGTTCTTGCCCGCGGCCAGCAACTCGCGCACCCGTTCCAGCGTCATAAAGGCCGAGTGGCCTTCATTCATGTGCCAGGCGGTGGGTTGGATGCCCAGCATGCGCAGCGCGCGCACACCGCCAATCCCCAGCAGGATCTCCTGGGAAATGCGCAGGTCAAGGTCATTACTGTACAGGCGGGAGGTCAGAGACCGGTCAGCCTGCGAGTTTTCTTCCACGTTGGTATCCAGCATGATCAACGGTACGCGGCCTACCTGGATCTGCCACAGCCGCGCGAACACCTGCCGGCCGGTCAGGTCTACCGAGATGGTGAGCTGCCGCCCGTCTTCATCGGCGATCGGCATCACCGGCAGATTTTCCAGCTTCAGGGTTTGGTTGCGGGCTTCCTGCCAGCCGTCTTCGGTGATCTTCTGGGAGAAATATCCCTGCGTATACAGGAAGCCTACCCCCACCAGCGGCAAACCCAGGTCGCTGGCTTCTTTCAGGTGGTCGCCAGAGAGAATGCCGAGCCCGCCGGCATATACCGGGATGGATTCATGCAGCCCAAATTCAAAAGAAAAGTACGCGATGCGCTGACCTTCCAGCCGGGCGAATTCCCGGGTGAACCAGGTGTGGTTACCCAGCATATACTGGTCAAAGGTGCGCATGACGCGGTCATAAACATCCAGAAAATAGCGGTTATTGACTGCCGCGGTCAGGTTGGCCCGCTCCACATCCCGCAGGAAGATGATCGGGTTGTGATAGACGGCCTCCCACAGGGCTTTGTCGATCATGGTGAACAGGCGGATCGCCTCGGGATTCCAGATCCACCACAGGTTGTACGCGAAATCTGCCAGGCGTTTGATGCGGCGCGGTAAATCAAAAGTGACGGGTGCTTCTACTGTAATTTTCTTCATAACCTCGTTTTCCTTGAAGTTTATATGTTACCACATCCGCGCTGAGCGCCGGCATCAACTAATTTTCTGCAAAAGCGGATTGTCGCACGGCACCCGCCCGACCTTCGCCAGATCCAGCCAGCGGCCGTGGACCTTGACCCGCACCACGTCCGCTGTGTAGTCAGAAACGGTGGGCCCGTGATTATCAAACAGCGATGAGCCGACCGCGTAGCTGTCCACCGGCACGCCCAGTTTTTCGAACCGCTCGATCTTCTCGGCGTTGAAGCCGCCGGAAACCACAATATAGATGGCCCGGCAATACTCCCGCGCGCGTTCCTGCCACTCGGCTGGCAAGTTCCAATCCTGCCAGGCAGCATCCAGAGCCTGGCGCACGTTGAAGACCAGGCGCGGATTCACCCCCATATCCAGCGAGGAGTCACCCACCGGCTGCACCGAGACATCGCGCAGCGCGGCGCTGGTATCCAGCCGAACGCCGTAGAGGCGGTAGCGCTCCGCGTCCGCCAGGTCGCCCGCGTCCACACTGGCGCGGTAGCGTTCGAAGAGTGCCCGTGCTGTTGATAGCGAGTCCGCGACACAGTCATTATTAAAATCCACCAGCGCGATGCGCGGGATGCTGGGCGGTAATACCTGCGAGAAAGCCAGCATGGCTTCCGCGGTATCACCGAAAAAGCTGGCGATGGCGCTGTGTGCCACCGTGCCGCCGCCTTGCCCCGCCCACCAATCGCCCTGCGCGTCAGTGGAGATATACCGGGGCAGCTTATCCGCGAAATCCATATTGAAGCGCTGCACCGCGATGTTATAGGCGTAGCCGTCAGCAGCCTGCAGCTCATGCGCGTCAAAGCGGGCCGGGAAGAACAGCACCGGCTTGCCGCGCGCGGCGATGAGGGTATTGTAAACATTGGTGGCAATCCGGCTGGAGCGTGTGAGCACACCCAAAATGGGGGTTTCCAGAATGGCGAAATCGCGATAACGGCCGCGGATGCGCATCACCGGTTCCACCTGGGTTGGGTCGCCGGTGCCGGTCACCACGTCCCCGTCTTGTACTGCCCATACTTCCAGGTTCTTGTATGTGTCGACGAAGGTTCCCGCATCCGCGTAACCGGTGCAGTGACGCAGCATGGCCAGGGACTTATCCACCCCCGTCACAACCGTCTTGCCCTTTCTGCGGGTGAAAACCTGCATTTCCACTTCCAGGTCACCCGGGCAGATGCCCTGCGCCAGGTCAGCCGGATCCAGCCGGGCGGATGTGCCCTGGTAGCAGTAACCGGTGCGGGCTAGTTCGGTCAGCATCAGCGCGATATTGGAGAAGTATTTATCGCTGTACCAACCCTGGCGCATGCGGTCAATATCCAGCTTAAAGACGGAATTATCTATTCGCTTGCCGTCAAAGATACTCATCCTGCTCCTTCAGCGCTGCCGATGCCGGCAACTACTTCGATTCCATTTAGCGCCATGTGGTAGAGAAATATACGGTGCAGCAGGTCCGCGTTGTGTGGCATCACACCCAGCGCGGCTGCCGTCGGCACCGGCAGATCGTAGGTATCCACGCAATTCGCGGGGATGATCACCCCTACGCTTTGCCGGTTGGCATTGGCCAGTAATTTCAGGTACATCGCCAGTTGATACACGCACAGGTCGGTGCAATCGCCCACGATGATCCAATTCTCGACCTCGCCATGCTGCGACAGCCAGGCATCCAACCCGGTGTTCAACCCGGCGTGGATGGTGTTCTTCGGAAAGACTGCCATGTCCGCGTAGAACGGCAGGGCTTGGATTTCAGTCACTGTCTCCGCCTGGCTGGTGCCCGCGACGCAGTGCGGCCCGAAAGCCGAAAACTCAAAGGCGTCCGTCTCATGCGCATCCTGTAACAGCGCGAAGTGCCGCACGCCGGCCGCGTGAGCCTGCCGCAGGAGCGCGGCTGATGGCTCAATGATGTTTTTCACCCGCGGGTTGGCCAGCGGACCTTCTTTGCAGAACCCGTTCACCAGGTCCACGCACAATACCCCGGTGCGCTCCGGCTGCAAGTAACCCGCCCCGAAGGTTAGCGCGGGGCGGTCAGCCAACCAGCGCTCCAGATAGGTCAGAAACTCATCCCGGCCGGCAGCCATACTCATCTCCGCAGCAGGTTCATTAACATGCCAATGTATTCTTTTTCCGCGCTGGTGGTGGATTTCAGGTTGGCGGAGGTCGGCAGCAGGTTGATCAGGATATTTTCCCAACCGGTGGAAAACAGGTCCTGCCAGCCCTGGTCGGTGATGGTGTAATCGGTGGGGGCGGGGATGACCTGGATGCCAGCCTGCTGGAACAACCAGACCGAACGCGGCATATGCATGGCGCTGGTCACCAGGATCACCTTTTCCCAGCCCTGCTGGCGGATCAACTCCGCGGAATATTGGGCGTCCTGGGCGGTGTTGGCAGACGCGCCTTGCAGGACGATGACATCCGCCGGCACGCCGGTGAATACCAGGATGTCACGCATATCTTCGGCCGGGGTGGTGGCCACCTCACCCTGCCAGTCGATGTTGCCGCCGCTGACCAGGATGCGCGGGGCAGCGCCCTGGCGGTAAAGCCGCGCGGTGTAATAGACGCGATCGCCAGCGCCGTTGGTCTCCACCATCTGACGCGGCGGCTGCAGCGGATCAGTGCCGCCGCCCAGCAAGACGATGCCGTCCGCGCTGGTGCCGGCAGCCAGTGGGGGGTACTGGCGCTCCAGCGAACGGACCAGGCTCATGCTCACCCAGCGGTTGCCGGCCAGGAAGATGATCGCAAAGGCAGCCCATACCAGCGTGCGGGAGAAGCGGCGGCGCTGCCAGAATATCAGCGCGGTCAGCAGTAAAAGGCTGGCCAGGCCGGCCGGGTAAACGAACAGTGGCAGAAATTTATCTATAAAGAAACTCATGCTCTACATTATACTCACTCAGCGCGCGGCGGACGCCAGCCGCTGGCGACGGCCTCTTCAATAGTACAGAACCACAATTCACCATGCGCCGGATCGATCTCCACGTCCGCGTAATCCCGCTCCGCCGGCAGGTGATAGATCTTCTCCTGCTTGCTGTTGATGTTCCCCTTGACGGCGCAGCCGGTCGGCGGCTGCTGGCAGCCGGTTGGGCACAAGCCGAAACCCGGTTCAGGGTCCGGGACGTTCCGCCAGATGCCCAGGCGCTCCTGCATCGCTGCCAGCATGGCCTGCTGTAATTCCGCGGCGCAGAGCGTCTCCGCGTCGCGCAGAAAGGTGCTGGCATTGCCGCTGCGGATCAGCAGGTAAGAGACCAGCCGGCCGTCCACCAGCACATGCCGCAGCAAACGGCCGTAATCATCGCGGTCCGGCCCGTCCGCTACCAGGGTGACGGTCTGACCCTGCACCAGCTGGCTGTTGAAGTCGCTGGCTGCCACGCCGGGGCGGGGATCGCTGGCGCGCAGTTCAGGGGTGTCTACATCAAGATAGCGCACATCCTCCCGCACGCCGTTGATGTCTACCACGATGGTATCCCCATCGGTCACTTTCACCACCCGCGCGGCTGTCCCCGCCTGCCCTGAGATGCAGGGCAGCACGGCCGGGTCAGAAAGCGGATCCGGCACGGAAGCAGGCGCAGGCGCGGCAGCGGTCGGCTGGCAGGCAGAGATGAACAAGGATGTCAGTAACACTACCGTACTATAAAATCTATTTTGTCTATAAGATCGAACCATTTGGATGAGACTTTAGCCCTTTCATGATTTCCCCTTACACAAAACATCTCATATCTTTAAAGTATTTTACTCCATTCACCGGCGCTTGTTCGTCCGCCCCGCAAACTTTCTAATCAAATTCTGATATTTTTCCATTACAATAGAATCAGCAATTTGAAAGGAAGGATCACTATGTATTTCCCAATGTCATTTGGCGGTTACGGCTTGTACTTCTTGTTCGCCCTGCCGGCGCTGCTGCTCGGCTTGTGGGCACAGGCAAAAGTCCGCGGCGCGTTCCGAAAATATTCCCAGGTACGCACCTATGCCAACTTCAGCGGCGCCCAGGTCGCCCGCTATCTCCTGGATAACAGCGGACTGCAATCGGTCAAAGTGGAGCAGACCGGCGGGATGCTCAGCGATCATTACGATCCGCGCAGCCGCACCCTGCGCCTCAGCCAGGATGTGTACAATGGAAACTCAGTCGCCGCGGCCGGCATCGCCGCCCATGAAGCCGGGCATGCCATCCAGCACAGTGAAAATTACGCCCCGCTGCAATTGCGCACCACCCTGGTGCCAACCGTGCAGATCGGCTCGTGGCTGGGACCGGTCATCTTCGCTGTGGGTATGCTGTTGGGTACTCATGGTGAAACCGTGGCTTGGATCGGGCTGATCCTCTTTGCCATGACGGCCGTGTTTGCCATCATCACCCTGCCGGTGGAGCTGGATGCCTCGCGCCGCGCCAAAGAATGGCTGGCCTCCTCCGGCGTGATCTATAACAACGAGATGGAAGGCGTTCACAAAGTGCTGGATGCCGCGGCCTGGACGTATGTCGCCGCCGCCATTCAAGCCATCTCCACCGTCCTCTACTACGCCTTCATCCTGCTCGGACGGCGCCGCGATTGATCTTGACAGAAACACAGAGAGCCAGCATCTGCTGGCTCTTTTTATTCATGATAGCTCGGTACAAATACTAAATGGCTGAACCCAACCAACGGCCGGCTAACAGGGCGGAAAAGCCAGCCAGCAGACTCAGCGCCATGTTCGCCCAGCCCAGCCAGTTGGTGCCGCTATTCAACAGCGTGAGGGTGTCATTGCTGAAGGTGGAGAAGGTGGTGAAGGCTCCCAGGAAGCCCACAAAGACCAGCGAATTCACCGCGTGGTCGGTTTGCACCCGGCTGCCCAGGTAACCGGAGAGCGCGCCAAAAAGAAAACAGCCCGCCACGTTGACGAACAGCGTCCCCCAGGGGAAGCTTGACCCGCGTGTGATGTTCTGCACTGAGCCGCCCAGCAGGTAGCGCGCCACCGCGCCTAAAAATCCGCCAATGCCAATGATGATGATGTTATTCAACCAATTTCTCCCGGGTAAAATCACGAAGGCGTATTATATCACGCGGATCGACTCTTCTTTTCTCCGCACCTACAGAATCCCTCCGCGGCTTACCGGTACCTGCCTAGCGCTAATACCCCCTTCCTGCCGCGCAATTAAAAACCAAAGCGGCAGCGCTCAGACTGAACGCTGCCGCCAGACATGCCTTTATTTACGCTTTAATCATGATCAGCAGCATTTTGAAGGCTGCGGATGCTTTCACCGCGTGCGGATGGCCGGCAGGCAGCTGGATGGTTTCACCCTCTTTGACCGCGAACCATTCGCCGTCTATGCTGACTTCCGCCTGTCCATCCAGCACCAGCACCTGCGCGTCATACGGCGCGGTATGCTCGCTGAGGCCCTGCCCTTCCCCGAAAGCGAAAAGGGTCACGGTTCCGGTGGGCTTATTCACCAGCGTTTTGCTGACGACTGAGTCTTCCTGGTACTGTATGCTTTTGGCCAGATGATAGGCTGTATTCTTGTGTTCCTGGTCAGACATATCTCAATTCCTGTAAACCTGGCAGCGCCTTAGTAAGTCAGCGCGCGCGGGAGTTTCTTGGCCTGAGCTACCCAGTCCGTGACCTGGCCGATTGAAGGCATTTTGCGGACGAGTTTCTTCTTGGCGTTCGCTTCGGCCATCGCCTGCAGCAGATTTTCGGGTTTGCGGTTGGCCAGTTCCACGACGGTATCCACGCCGGCTTCTTCCAGCAGGTCAGAATATTCGCTGCCAACGCCCTTGATGCGGTACAGGTCGACATGGTTGGCCCATTCCAGGATCAATTTCTCGCTGACGCCGGCCTTCTCAGCCAGCTGCTGCCGGCCTTTCGGGCTGGCTGCCTTCTCCAACAGCGCGCCGGTGGTCTTTACGCCTGCCGCGGATAATTTCTCGGCATAAACTTTGCCAATTCCTTCTACATCCTTAATTGAAGCCATAGGTTCCTCCTGAATAAATATGTGATGTTGTATTAATCATTATAGTGAACCCAAATCCATTTTGCAAACAACGCCTTATATGCCGGCCGCGTGCTGATCCTGTAACTGCCGCATACCATCACGGTAGACCTGCTCAAACCGGGCAACCAGATTGGGGGAATCCGCCTGCGCCGCATCCACCACAGCTTTGGCCCAGTTCAGGTACTCTTTGCGACGCTCCAGGCTCCAATCCTTGGGTGGATTGGCCGCGATGTCCGTCACATTGCTGATCTTATCCGCCAGCTTGATCAATTTGGCTTTAGGTGGGGTACTCGCCGCGTGCTCGATCTGTCGTTTCTTGCGCTCTTCCTTTGGTAACGATTTGTCATCGGTGACGGCCTTGACCAGGCTCAGTACTTCCTCGCCAAATTCCTGCCGAATCTCAGCCTGCAGCGCGAAATCCTCATCGCTGCCCTGCTTTACGGTATCTTCCAGCGTGTCATGCAGCACCGCCGCGATCAGAATATTCACATCGCGCACACCGCCGACTTCCCACAGCAACGTCACCAGGCTGACCGGGTGATTGATGTACGGGCTGGCGGCCTTGTCCTTACGCCGCTGGTTCACGTGCTGGCGCGCGGCCATGTCATATGCTTTGATCAACCTGCCAAAATCCGCTTCATTCATTTTTCCTCCTAATTTTGGATATATCTACTTCATTACATCACCTGAATTGCCAGATTTCCGGGCAAACCAGGCTTCACTCTGTCGAGAACGAACTATGATAAATTAATGGACATCCTTATTATATCTGAACATGCCCGAACAGGGTTAACACAGGCCGTTTTCCAGTAATATCTGCTGGTTCGCTAATACCTCATTTATTGGCATATCCACCGCGACAGATCCGTGGTTCATCACGATCGCCCGACTCGTCAATGCGGCCGCCAGCCCCAGGTCATGAGTCGCAAGCAGCAGTGTCTGGTGGAATGTGCGTAGAAATTCGATCATCTCCCGCCTGCCGCGCGGGTCTAGCCCTGCGGTTGGTTCATCGAGAACCAGTACATCCGGCTGCAAGCACAAGACAGATGCCAGCGCAACCCGCTTCTTTTCTCCCCCGCTCAGGTGAAGCGGGGGTCTATCAGAACTGCCCGGCATGCCAACCATGGCCAGGGCTTGCTGCACCCTGGTATGAATCTGATCGCGAGCCAAACCCTGATAGACAAGCCCGTAGGCAACATCCTCATACACAGTCGGTGAGAACAACTGGTCATCCGGGTTTTGAAAGACTAACCCGACCTTTGACCGAATCACAGGGGCATTCTGTTTGCTTTTTGCATCCATCCCCAGTATGCGAACATCGCCGTCCCCCTGCAGAATCCCATTTAGGTGCAATAGAAGAGTTGATTTCCCGGCGCCATTTGAACCCAGCAGGGATATCTTTTCTCCAGGCATCACCTGTATCGAAACCTGGTCCAATGCTTGCCGGCCGTCCGGGTAGTGAAATGAGAGGCAGCGTAATTCAATTATGGGTTGATCACTCATTTCCATAGCTGATTTCCCAGGGTGTAGAGCAGGAGCAATAAACCAAAACCTGTTATCAAAAGCCGCCTGTCAGATCTGGCAAGTGGAACCGACCCTTCAACTGGAAGGTCGCCGGTGTACCCCCGGGAAAGCATGGCCGCATAGATCCTTTCACTGCGCTCCAGAGAACGCACGAAGAGACTGCCTACCATCCCACCTGCTACGCCTGCCTGCCAGAGTATAGCGCCAACGGCTCTCCGACCGCGCGCTGGTAACCCGCTCCGGCTGGCGCGGGCTCTTAGCAGCGCGGTCGCCTCGTCTGAAATAATGAAGAGATATCTCCACATCAACCCTGTGATCGCAACGAGTAATTTGGGCAGCTTTAGTTGCCGGAACGCAACCAGTTGATCCGAAAAGCGGGTGGTAGTCATCAGGGTGAGAACGGCCAGGATGGAAATACTTGATCGAATAATGATATTGATGACCCTGGTAAATCCTTCCGGGCTGTATGGAATCCGCCAATCCGGACCGATTTGGATCATCCCCCTGGGCGTTGGTCCAAAGAAGATGAGGGGAACTACTGCCAGCAAAAATGGAGTAAAGATAACTGTCCGGCGGAGGATCGTTTTCCCGTTTACTTTTTCGTATCGGATCAGGAAGGTAACCAGAGCCAGAAAAAGCAGGTACACCCTCCAGGCATTCAACCTGCTCAGGTTCAATAGGAGAATGAAGGCGAAGACCCAAACCACCTTCACTCTGGCATCCATCCGGTGGATGACCCCGCTGCCCGGGGTATACAATTCGTCCACTATTCTACTTCCCGGGGCTTCTTTACGACATCCCGGCGGCCGCGCCGCGCCAGCCCGTAAGTGACAGCGGTAACGATCACAAGACCCAGAGTCCCGGCGAACACTCTGGCCAGTGCCGGGTTGGTGAAGCCAGGCAAGGAGTAGTTGGGGAAGATCTGATATACCGCAGACCTGGCTTTATCCAGAAATCCGCTTTGCCCGGCCACCCAAAACAAACCGTCCGGCTGCGTGGAGGCAAGTGGAGATAACACGATCAGCAGGAGGCTAAACAGAATACCTGCTGAGAAGACTCCCCGGTTTGTACGATTCCCTGCCCGCGCCCGGTCTCTCAGCGCAGGTCGCGCGGCTGAAAGAAAAACCAGCGCCCCGGCAGTGATAAGTCCCTCCCCCAGCCCGATCAAAGCGTGGATGCCGGCCATGGCGGGCAGGACTATCCGGGCAGGGGATACCCCTGACCATGCCAGCTGAAGTCCGCAGGAAAGCGCCGCGATGAAGATAGAAAACCAACCTGAGACGAAACCAGCCGCGTTCAATCCCCAGGAGGCTCTGCGCAATAATCTCGCCGACGCGGTGTAGCTGGCATATGCCACACTCACCCCGATAACTCCCATATTGAAGAGGTTAGCTCCCAGCGTCAATATCCCGCCATCTTGAAAGACCAGTGCTTGGACAGATACGACCGCTGTCATGATCAATATTGCCGACCAGGGTCCCAGTAAAATTGTTGCCAGAGCCGCCCCGAGTAAATGTCCGGACGTCCCACCCACAATGCTGAAATTTATCATCTGGCCGGCAAAAATGGCCGCGGCCATCACCCCCATCAATGGGAGCTCTCGTTCCCCTATTTCTCCCTGAACCCGCCGCAGCGCCACCGCGATGATGATCGCTGAAACAATCCAAAAAACAAGAGAAACCAGGACAGATAAGAATCCATCCGGAATATGCAGCGTGCTGGCTGAACTGGCCTGGGAATAGAGCATCCAACATCTCCACCAAATGGGTGTTGATCAACGCATCCTATTATATCAGTTATTCGCTTATGCAATTATTCGCGTTATACTTGTGTAAAAGACCTCTGAAGACTGGTCTCAGACTTCTTCATGCTACAATGGGAACAGAATAACCCTTTTGGTGCGACCGGCAGCTTAATCCCACGGCCACAGGCGGATCTATGCGTACTTCATCGGTAGAACAATTGATCATCAGTCTGCTTAATGATAACTCCGGGCATTTATCGTCCGCACAGATCTACGCAGCGCTGCGGAAAACGCTGCCAGCATTGAACATGTCCACAATCTACCGGGCGCTTGAAAGACTGGCAGGCGCTGGCCGTGTATCTGTCTCAGATATGGGCACGGGCTCATTGGTCTATGAACTGGCAATCCCGGGTCGCCATCATCACCTGGTCTGTCAACGCTGCGGGGCAGAGGTACTGTTGAATGACGAAACTGTTCAAACTTTTTTCCAGAGCATACAGAGTTTGTCTGGGTTCACCGTTAAAACCAATCACCTGATTCTCTTCGGAATTTGCCAGAACTGCACTTCTCTTCCCGAGTAAAACAAACGGCTCTCGGTTAACCCGAAAGCCGTATATCAAAATATATTTTATTGGTATCGCTTATTCTTCCCGCAGCAGTGCCAGCTCTTGCTGCACTTTCTGCCAGCGCAGCCGCAGGCTGACCAGGTACCCGATCAGCCCAACGAAGATCACCGAATATCCAGCAAAAAAGTAATTAAAGGTCTCGGCCATTCTACCCTCACTCGTTAGCGATTAATTTCTTCTGTTCCAGCTCATCCTGGGCTTTTCCCAGCTGGATACGGTGTAACAGCAGCGTGACGAACATTACGGAGAACGCAAAGAGACTGAACAGGAACGTCACCAGCATCTTCGGCGCCATGTCAAAAGCCGCGGAGGCGTTGCCGGGCGCGTTGATCACTACCGGGTGGATGGTGCGGAAGATGCGGATGGACATGAAGGTCAACGGGACGGACAGTGCGCCGATGATGACATACACCGCGCCAAAGCGCGCCCGCTTCTCGGGGTCATCGATGCCCTGCCGCAGCATCAGGTACGCCACATACACCAGGGTCATGATGGCGGTGGTCGTCAGCCGCGGATCCCAGGTCCACCAGGTGTTCCAGATCGGGCGGGCCCAGATGGAACCGGTGATGATGGCAATCACGGAGAACAGAACGCCGATCTCCACCGCGGCAAAGCTGGTGATATCCGCGCCGCGTTTACCGTTCTTCAAATATACCCCGCCGGCGACCGCGGCCATAATGAAACTCAGCATGCCGACCCAGGCGCTGGACACATGGAAGTAAAAGACCTTCTGCACATATCCCATCACCGCTTCCAGAGGGGCAAAAAAGAAGACCAGCCCGGCAGCAGCGGCTACCAACAGGAAAGTGACTACATCCAAAACGACAAAACCATTCTTCTTCATATAAGAATAAATCCTCCGTTCCGTATTATTCTTCTACGACAAAATCAAAGACCATCCAGGCGACTGACAGGAAGATCACATCATACACAATTAAGAGGGTCAGCCAGGGTTGGATGTCGGTCATTGGCAGAGCCTGTAAATAACCGGCAGAGGCTTTAACTGCCGCTACCACCAGGGGAATGACCACCGGGAAAAGCAAAATGGGCAGCAGCATATCGCGCGTGCGGGTTTGGACGGACATGGTCGCCAGCAGCGTACCAATGCCGCTGTAACCGACCGACCCCAGCAGCACCACCAGCAGCAAGCCCGGCTTCAGCAAATTGACATTATAAAGCACACTGAACAGCGGGATGACAACCACCTCCACCGCGAACATGAAGAGCAGATTGCCGATCACTTTGCCCAGGTAGATGGCGCTGCGATCCACCGGCGCCATCAGCAGGCCGTCCATACAGCCGCGGTCTTTCTCCTGCGCCATGGACCGGTTGAGACCAATGGTGCCCGCGAAGGTGAAAGTCACCCACAAGACGCCGGAGGTAACGGAAGCGCGCGTGCCGGCTTCCAGCTCCAGCGCGAAGTTGAAGATGAGCACAACCAGTAACGCGAAGATCAGCATGGCAGAAAAGACTTCGCGGCTGCGTAACTCGGCTGTCAGGTCTTTCCAGACCACCGCCAGCATGGCTTTTACGAAGGATGGTTTGGCGGCAGGCTTCATGCTTGCTCCAGTGACTGGCGGTAAAACGCCTGCAAACCGTCCGCTGAGAGGGCGTTGGCCGGTGTGCTGGCAACGATCTTTCCGCGGCTGAGGACATCAAAGCGGCTGGCCAGGTTTTGCGCGCGTACAAAATCGTGCGAGGTCATCACCACCGTTCGGCCGGTGACGGCCACATCCCGCAACACGCCGTCCAGCATATCGCAGGCATCCTGGTCCAGCCCGGTATGCGGTTCATCCAAAAGCAGTACCTGCGGATTGTGCAGAATCGCCCGGCCAATGGCCAGACGCTGCTGCATGCCGCGCGAAAAGGTCCGCACCAGGTCGCCGGCGCGGTGGCTCAAGCCAACCAGTTGCAGTACTTCCTTCACGCGCTGGTCCAGCGCTGAGACGTGATACATGCGGCCGTAGAATTGCAGATTCTCCGCGGCGCTCAGGTCACCGTACAGCAGCGGCAGGTGGGAAACCACCCCCAGCCGCTGGCGGACAGAAGCAGCCTGCCCCGGCAGATGAAAGCCCGCCACACTCACCTCGCCCAGTGACGGCTTAGCCAGGGAGCTTAAGATACGCAGCAGCGTCGTTTTGCCGGCGCCGTTCGGGCCGATCAGCGCCACGAACTCGCCCTCAGAGACATCAAAAGCGAGTTTGTTCAGGACAACTTTCGGCCCGAAGCGCTTGATCAGCTGCCGGACATGGATCACAGAATCCCCTTCAGCTTGTCTTTCAATTCAGACCGGCGGGATTGATACGCGGCATCCGTAATCTTGCCTTCGGCATGCAGCGCGTCCAGCGCGATGATCGCGTCCATGATGGCATCCCGGTCGGTTAATCCATCCTCAGCCGGCTGAACGGTCTCAGTCTGATTTTTCTTTTTCAACTCAAAGAAGTAGAATCCCACACCTGTCAGCGTCAACAGCAGGATGCCCCCGCCCAGCAGAATGGGGTTCACGCGGTTGCCACTATCGGTGCTGGTATCGGTCGCGGCAGCACTCGTCTTGCCGGAGATCTCCATCTCCAGCGTGCCGCCGGCGGGGATTGAGTCACCGGTGAAGAGGGCATAATTCATACCCTGGCTTTGCCGCACGCCACCGTCCACAAGCTGGCTGCTCTTCATCTTGATATTTCCTTCGGGCAGCATCACATTGACGGATTCAACGTTGACAGAAACCGGCAGCGAGATCTTCAAACGGTTGGTGTACGGCAGGTCAAACATGAACAGCACCTGGTGGCTGGCTTCTCCCGGGAGGACCGGGTTGGTATCCGCGAAGCCGCCTTCTATCGCCAGGTATCTTTCACCCAGCGTACTGTCCTGGAAGAGCAAGTTTTCAGCACCTTCCGGCAGATGGAAGGACAGAACCGGTCCGCCGGCTTCCGCAGCAGTCAGCACCTGGTTGGAGTGATTCGAGATGATGTACAGCTCGATCACCTGAACGATCCCCGGGGTGTTGAAATCCATAAAGAGGTGCAAGCGGTCAGCGGAAACAACACTGGTATCGGTTGTGCCGTCATACACATGGATCGGCAGATCAAAAGCCGTCTGCGCTTCATCCGCGGCCACGCCGGGGTGCAGTGACGGCTGTGACGAGAAAGTCTGGCCGCTGTAATCCACCGCGGTGATGAAGATCCGTCCGGCCGGCATTTCCACATTCTCAAAGCGGTAGAAGCCCTGCGCGTCCGCGGTGGTTTTCTGTTCACCCGACTGGGTCATATTGTCGAAGATTAGCAGAGAGACCGCGGCATCCGCGGGGATCTGTCCACCGGAATCGTGGATGATCTGGCCGCTGATGGTGACCAGTTTGGTACCGGGGGTGGCAGCCACCTCAGCTGTTGGCTGAGGCGCGATCTGAGCATCCGGTGCGAGAGTGGCTTCTACCGCTGCCGGTGTTACTTCGGGGAGGACCACATCCGCGAAAGCCAGCGAGCGGATATAAGTGACAGCCGCCCATTTATCATCCTCTGAGAACATAGCCCCAAAGGCCGGCATGACATTGCTGCGGCCGTTGGTGATGATATCTACCATCCCCTGGTTGGAAATGGCAGCCATGATACTCTGATTGGTAAAATCGGTGGGCGGGAAGGTCAATTCGCCCGCCAATTCGCCATCGCCTTTGCCGGTTTCTCCGTGGCACTGGCTGCAAACAGTGATGAAGATCTCACGCCCGGCAACCATCTGCTCCGGTTTATTTTCCAGGCTGAGCAGGTACGCGATTGCGTCCCAGATCTGTCGGTCGGTCAGCTTGGTGCTGAAACCGGGCATGGAACCTTTGCCACCTTTTGTGATCTCAAACCATTCCTGCGGCACCGTGGCGCGTAAATTGGAGGGATGCGCCAGAGCGGCCGGGGAGGTACCGGAGCTGGGGATGGATTGTCCATCGCCGTTACCCAGCTGGCCGTGGCAGGCGGCACAGTATTGCCCGTAGACTGCTTCACCGGAAGCGATGGACGGGGGAACCAGGGGGTAAGCAGCCGCGGTGGCGACCGGCGGCTCGACCACCGGCGCGGCATAATCCGCTGGCGGCTGAATATCGCCCGCCAGTGAGGTACAACCGGTCAGCAGGATCCCTGCGGCAAGAATAGATACTACGAGAAATTTCTTCATTTGGTATTTTTACCTTTTACCGCGGAGGTTAAAGCTTGCCCGCATTTGGGGCAGAAGCGGTCGTTTTCCAGGATCGGTTGTCCGCACTTCGGGCAGAAACCTTTGTTCTGCTTGCCGGTTTCCCCGCGCCGTTTCGCGATCAGGGCTTCCACTTCGTCATAATCCTGACCGCTGCCGGCTTTCGCCGCGGGGTCGACAACTGGCGCGGCAGTAGCAACACCCATCTCATCCAGCGCCTGCATGATCTCCGCGGCGCGCGTCATCAAAGCGGCACGCTGCACCGGGTACTCTTCTTCGGGGATCTTGTGCAGGGTGTGGTCAAAGTCCAGTTCCTGCAGCGCGGAGAGAACCCGCTCTTTTTCAGCCAGCAGAGAAGAGCGTACGTGGTCTATTTTTGTCTGCTCAGCGCTTTCTTTTTTCTCCGCGGCAGATTTGGTAAGGAAGGGTTTGAAGATGAAGGCCGCGGTAAGCAGCCCGATCGAAACAATGATTAATATGGAGGTAATATCCACGGTTATCCCTTTCATCCGCCCGCGCTACTGCAGCAGGGGATCGATGATAGACTGGATCTCTTCGCTGGAGCTGAACGGCCCGATCTGGATATATGCCAGGTTGCCATTGCGGTCGATGATGTAGGTTTCAGGCACGCCGCGGATGCGGAACATCTGCGAGATCTTGGTGCCCAGGTCAGGTCCGTTGGGGAAAGTAATACCGTACTTCTTCAGAGAAGCCAGCGCTTCCGGCGCGGTATCCACGTAATCGATGCCAACAAATAAAACCTGCCCGCCGGGTTGATAATACTCCCAGGCGCTCTGCAGCGCAGCGGATTCACTTTCACACGGCTTGCACCAGGAAGCCCAGAAGTTCAGCAAGATCACATTGCCTTTCTGAGCTGTGGTGTCGATCACCTGGCCGTCAAAGGTCGTCAGTGAGATCGGTGGGATGGGGTCACCCACCTGAACCGGCCCCTGTTGACTGCGCTGCAGTCCCATATATAGGAAGCCCAGGAAGGCAGCGAGGAGAATACCGGCCAGGATGAAAACCGGGATGGGTAAGCGATTCTTGCCCGCCTGTTCCGCGGGGTCTTCTGAAGGGATCTGGTTGATGTCCACTATTCACCTTTCCGTTTGTTTAATTCTTCTTCCACCCTTGTCAGATATTCCGTGGAGGATTGTGGTGCTGCTTCAGTTGGAACAGAGGAAGGTTTGCGCGCGCGCAGCTTCATCACGATCCAGGCTAGCAGCAAAGCCCCCGCGATGATCATCACCCGCGGCAGGATGTAAACTAACCGGTTCAGGCCGCGATTGGGCGGCTGGGGTAAAACCCGGTCACCGTACTGCGCGGCAAAATACTCTTTGATCTGGTCAGCCGACCAGCCGGCTTCCAACTTTTCACGGATCAGGCTGCGCCACTGTTCACAGGCTTGGGTCGGGCACACATCCAGCGAGATATTCTCGCAGACCGGGCAGTACAGCTGGCTGGCAACTTGGTTGACCATGTCATCCGTCACTACCAGCGGCACCTGGTCTTGCGCCTGTGCCGTGCCGGTGAAGACGAAACCCGCCAGAACAGCCAGCAGCCCAAATAGCCGTAATATCTTATGTTTGTTCATCAGGTCCTCCTCAGCGGGCCGCCTCGCGCTCTGGCGTCGGCCAGACCGCGATAATAGAACCCAGAATGAGAATAATACTGCCAAACCACAACCAGCTGACCAGGGGATTCCGGAATACTTTGAAAGTAGCCTGGCGGGTGGAGATTGGCTCCCAATCCACCAGGATGACATAAATATCATCTTCCATGGTCGCCCGTACACCCGGGATGGTCATGGGTTGCTGTGAGTCGTAATAATAGTCGCGGCGGGGGTACAGCTCCTGCAGCACTTTTCCATCGCGGCTGACTTCCATCACCGCGCGGGCTACATTTTTGCCATCCGCGGTATCCCACTCAGCCAGGGATTTATAGGTAACCGTATAACCCGCTACTTCCAGGCTCTGGCCGGGAGTCAAAGCGCCCTGGGTTTGCTGCTGGAAAGCTTCGATGCCGATCACACCCATAGCCATGAAAATAATGCCCAGGTGGATGATGTAGCCGCCGTAGCGCCGGCGGTTTTTGGCGGTGAGACGCCAGACGGCCTGGAAGACATTCTCACCTGTGCTGCGGCTGCGCGAGCGGATGCCGCGCCAGTATTCATAGATCGTGACAGACGCGACCAGCGCGATCAGCCAGAAGCCTATGACGGCGCCAACCTGGCGGATGCCCAGGGCGACCACCGCGCCCACCGCCAGGACGGATGGAATCAGCGGCTTCCAGAAAGCCCGCCCGAGTGTTTTCATGGTGGAGATCTGCCAGGCAGAGATTGGTGCGATACCCATCAACAGCAGCAGACCGCCCCACAGCGGACCAGTTGCCCGAATGTACCACTCCGGCCCAAAGGTCACTTTCTGGCCGGTGACGATCTCAGACAGCAGCGGGAAGTTGACTCCCCAGAAGCATTCGATGAATAAACCAAGGAAAAGTAGATTGTTGACCAGGAACAATGTTTCTCGCGAAAGCAGCGAATGCAATTGCCCTTCACTGCGCAGGCTCTTCCATCTTAATAGCATCAGCCAGATGGAGACCACGAAGGTGAGCGCGATGAACGCGAAGAACAAAGGCCCAATGGCGCTTTGAGCGAAAGCATGGACGGAAGAAAGCACACCGGAACGCGTCAGGAAGGTGCCGTAGATCACCAGGTCATAGGTCAAAATGATCAGCAGCATATTCCACTGCTTGAACATGCCGCGCTTCTCCTGGATCATCACCGAGTGCAGGAAGGCCGTACCGGTCAGCCAGGGCATCAGCGCCGCGATCTCCACCGGATCCCAGCCCCAGTAGCCGCCCCAACCCAGCACATCGTATGCCCAGCGCATACCGAGAACCAACCCGATCGTCAGGAAGAGCCAGGCCACCAGCGTCCAGCGGCGGGTAATGCGGATCCAGCGGTCATCCGTACGGCCGGTGATGAGCGCGGCCAGCGCGAAGGCGAATGGAATGACGAAAGAGACGAAGCCGAGGTACAGCATGGGCGGGTGGATGATCATGCCCGGGTGGCGCAGCAGCGGATTCAACCCGCGGCCGTCATTCGGCACCAGCAGCTCAGAGCCCAGCGGCGGGAACATGGCTTCGATCCGGTTGCCCATCGGGGTTCCCCAGAAGCGGACAAACGGGTTCTCGAAGAAGATCACCATGCCCAGGAAGAAGATCAAAGTGATCATGGTTACCACGATCACCCAGGGTAAAAATTCGCGGTCGCGTTCCCACTTGCGCAGCATCACCGCGGAAGAGAAGGCCGCCATCAGCCAGCTCCAGAAAACCAGCGAGCCGGCTTGTCCGCCCCACAATGCCGTCAACTTCAGGTACAGCGGCATGGCATTGCTGGAGACGGCATAAACGTAAGAGACTTCATAATGCCCGGTGGTGATCAGGTAAAGCACCACCGCCACTACCAGCGTCAGCAGCGGAAAAGTGATCAGGGAAGCCAGACGGGCCGAATTTACCCAGCGGGCATCATTTCGGCTGACACCCACGATCGCGGCCACCGCCGCGTATACGGTGACGATCAAAGTCAGGACAAGTAATCCAAATCCCAGGTCTACGGTCATATACACTCCAAAAAGGGCAGAGATAATTATAAAAGGAAAGCAGTCGTATAGACGGCTGCTATTCCTGGTGTTTCAGTGATTGGTCCAGCAGGCACAGCCGGTTTAATTGACTGCCTGTTCCGGTACAGCCTCATCATACCGCGTTGGGCACTTTAGCAGCAACTCATTGGCGTGAAAAACACCCGCTTCATCCAGGGTGCCGGTCATGATGGCCTGAGCTTCATTTTTCAGGAGGTCCGGCATGGGGCCGTTATAAACTACATGCAGCCGCGGTAACGTTGGGTCGATCACAGCCGCGTGCAGAACTTCCGCCAGGCCGCCCAGCGCCTCAATTTCCTTGTTATCCCCTGGGATGTGGACGACATCAAAAGACAAGTCCAGGGTGGATGAATCAAATTGGATGGTATCCCCCAGCACGGCGCCGGAGATCCGCAGCTCGCGGCCGGCCATTTGCTGCCCCTTTTGCTGCAATTCTTCGACGGTGAGAAAATACTGCGCGCTGGCATTTGAGGATGAAACGATGAGATACACAATGGCCGCAGCGATTAAGACAATACCAATGATGAATTTTCTTTGCATCTGGTCTCCCAATAAATGTTAGATCAAACAGGAATTGTTAACAAATTCCCACCACACATTATCCCATGTAAAGATTAAAGGAAAGTGAAAATTATTTACAAGACATATTCTATCATAATTGTCTATATACCCGGCGATACATCACTTTACACTGTTACTGGTATCACTTCCACCTGGTGACATTTTTCCGGAATAGCAATTTTAATATTGTTTTAATATTGCAATTTGGATATAATGGGTGCATTCTACCCGTATTATGGGTAGGTTATTCCTTGTCAAGGAGGTGAATCCCAGAATCTACATAAACTCAAGCCTTATCTGTCAACATACTTAACATAGGAGAATGTAACCATGAAGAGAACTTTATTAGTAGTAGGATTGATCTTAGGCCTGGCCTTGATCTTCACCGCCTGCGCTCCCAAGGCAGCTCCGGTTGTAGAACCAACCGCCGTTCCGGCCACCGAAGTTCCTCCTGCCCCTACTGAGGATCCAACCGTTGCGATTGCCGCTGAATTCGCTGCCTCCGGGCATGCTGACGCGGCCGCGGCTGCCTTCACTCACTGGGACGCTGAAACTGAGATCCCCGTTGGCTGTGCCAAGTGCCACAGCGAAGCTGGTTTCGTTGAGTTCGCTGGTACCGGCGCGATTGCTGCTGGTATCCCCGTTCCCGGCAAACCCTTCACCTGCGCCACCTGCCACAACGAAGCCGCGGACGCCCTGACCTCCGTCACCTTCCCCTCCGGAGCGGTGATCGAGAACCTCGGCCCCGAAGCCCGCTGCCTCACCTGCCACCAGGGTCGTGAGTCCAAAGTCAGCCTGGATGCCAAGCTCGCCAAATTCGGCGAAAACCTGGATCCGGACGCTGTCCCCGCTCCGCTGGCTCCCGCCACCCCCGATGGTAAACCCACCGCGCTTTCCTTCTCCAATGTCCATTACTTCGCCGCCGGCGGTACCTTCTACGGCAGCCAGGTTAAGATGGGCTACGAATATGATGGCAAGATCTATGACGTCAAGACCAGTCATGTCGCCGGCTACGACACCTGCCTTGGCTGCCATGATCAGCACTCATTGGAAGTCAAAGTTGAAGAATGCGCGCACTGCCATGAAGGCGTTGCTGTCGTTGATGACCTGAAGAATGTCCGCGAACCATCTTCCTCCAAGGATTATGATGGCGACGGCGACAAAACCGAAGGCGTTGCCAAGGAAATTGAAGGCCTGCAGGCTATCCTGTTGAGCTCCATCGAAAGCTACGGCGTGGAAGTTGCCGGCGCTGAGATCAAGTATGACGGCGCGACCTACCCATACTTCATGGGCGCTGATGGCAAGGCTTACAAAAACTGGACCCCCCGGTTGCTGAAGGCTGCTTACAACTATCAGGTCTCCATCAAGGATCCCGGTGCCTTCGCCCACGGTGGCAAGTACATCATCGAACTGCTCTTCGACTCAATCGAAGACCTCAATGCCTCTGAAAAACTGACCACCAAGTTCGATGTCAGTGTCCTTACCCGTGAGGATTCTGGCCACTTCACCGGTGCAACCGAAGCCTGGCGCCACTGGGACGACGCGACTGACACCAAACCCGCTTACGAAGTTGAAGCTGGCTGCGCCAAGTGCCACAGCGCTTACGGCCTGCCCCAGGTCATCAAGGGTGAAGATGTCACCGCTGCCCCCGCTGGCAACGGCCTGATGTGCCAGACCTGCCATGACGTAACCGCCTTCCCGGCTGTTTACGCTCAGAAGGATGTCAAAATCGCCTCCGGCAAGACCATCTCCTTTGGTGATGGCGCTGCCTCCAACATCTGCATCAACTGCCACTCTTCCCGCACCGGCAAAGCTACCATCGACAAGATGATCGCTGACTTCGCTGTTACGGACCTGGACGCGGTTGTTGCTCCCGCCACCATCAATGGTGCTGAGGTCAAGTTCAGCTTCAAGAACTCTCACTACCAGGGTGTTGCCGGTCAGTGGTTTGGTACCGAAGCTCAGGTTGGCTATGAATATGAAGGCAAAACCTATGCCGGTGTCAATCCTCACCCCGCTGTCAACGGTAAACCCGGCTGCGTAGGCTGCCACGACGCCCACACCGGCGAACTGGATATCGCCTCCTGCACCACCTGCCATGCTGGCGTGACTGACTTCGACAACATCCGCATGTACCCCACCGACTGGAACGGTAACGGCGATGTCACCGAAGGTGTCCGCAATGAATACACCCCCGTTCGTGATGCTCTGTATGCCGCCATCCAGGCTTACGCCAAGGATAAAGTTGGAACAGCCATCGTGTATGATCGCGATGCCTATCCCTACTGGTTCACAGACACCAACGGCGATGGAAAGCACGATGCTGATGAGAAGGCCTACACTACCTGGACTGCCCGCCTGATGAAAGCTGCTTACAACTTCAACTGGCTGCGCAAGACCTATGGCGGTTTTGCCCACAACTTCAAGTACGTCTTCCAGATCGCTTACGACTCCGCTGAAGACCTCGGCGCTGATGTGAGCATGTTCACTCGCCCGTAAGTTTTACAGACGCAATAAACAAAATGCTGACCGCAAGGTCAGCATTTTGTTTTAACCCATTAACATTACATTCTTACCAGATAATATTAGGAGGAATATCCATGTTTTCAGTCACCTGAATTCGGTATAATTAATCTGAGATTAATATTAGCACCCTATCCATGGAGATTGATTATGAAGGAAAGAAAACGCAACCACCTCACAACCATCATCCTGGCTGCCGGCGGAATTCTGGCTGTTATCCTGATCACAGCCGCCTTTTTCCCTGTACTACCTGCCCAGGCCGCCGCAGTGCCGGCGGCTGAACCAGCCAGCCCGGTCCTCGCCGCGGACGCGCTGCCAGATTCCATCTGCCTGGGATGTCACAACCGGACCGGAATGGAAACCACCCTGCCGGATGGTGAGAAGCTCAACATTAGTATTGACGGCGCGCTCTACCAACAGACTGTTCACGGTAATTACGGCCTGGCATGTACCGCCTGTCATACTTCGATCACCACCTTCCCGCATAAGCCGCTGACGGTGGAAACCCACAAAGAGTTCAGTTTTGAAGCAACCGAATCATGCCAGAAATGCCATGGGGATCAATACAACGCGGTCCAGGACAGCATCCACATGCAGGCACACAACGCGGGTAACGAGATGGCTCCGGCCTGCACCGATTGCCACAATCCGCATACCCAGACCCACCTGGTGGATGAGAACGGCAAGACCCTGAAAGAAGCACGCGTCAACATTCCCGTTACCTGCTCCAAGTGCCATGCCGAGATCACCGAACAGTACAAGAACTCGGTGCACGGCGCCAGCCTGTTGGAAGAAGGCAACACAGATACACCGACCTGCATCGACTGCCACAGTGTGCACAATGTAGCAGAGGTGGATAACGCCTTCCGCCTGCGCTCACCGCAGATCTGCTCGAAGTGCCACGCGGATAAGGAGCTAATGGATAAATACGGTCTCTCTTCTGAGGTGAATAACACCTACGTGGCAGATTTCCACGGTACGACCGTGACGATCTTTGAAAAGACCGCGCCAGACCAGGTGACCAACACGCCGGTGTGTATTGACTGCCACGGTGTTCACAACATGACCCGCTCCGATGACCCGAATAACGGTTTACATATCAAGGCCAACCTGCTGCGCACCTGCCAGAAGTGTCATCCGGAAGCCACAGAAAACTTCCCGGACTCCTGGATGAGCCACTACAAGGCATCTCCCAAAACGGCTCCATTGGTCTATTATGTCAACCTGTTCTACAAGATCGTCATACCGGTTGTGATCGGAGGCATGGTCTTGTACATTCTCTCTGATATCATCCGCCGCTTGATCGAAAAGCGCAAAGGAGCTTAATATGAGCGACAAACAGAATACCTTCGTGCGCTTCCCGCTGGCTCAACGCATTGAGCACATCCTGCTGCTGATCTCTTTCAGCACGCTGGGCCTCACCGGGTTGATCCAGAAATTCATCACTGTGAACATCTCACTGTGGATCATTGATCTGCTGGGCGGAATCAGTACCGTCCGGATCATTCACCGTGTGGCCGCCACCATCTTCCTGCTGGAGATCATCTACCACTTTGTGGTGATGGGCTACAAATTGTTCGTTCAGCGGGTGGAAATGACCATGCTGCCGGGCATCAAGGATGTCAAAGACGGCGTTCAGGCCATTGGCTACAACATCGGTAAAAGCAAATCCCGCCCCAAACTTGGCCGCTTCACCTTTGATGAGAAAGTGGAATACTGGGCCATGATGTGGGGTAACCTGGTAATGATCGTCACTGGCTACATGCTGTGGAACCCGATCAAGACCACCAATGTCCTGCCCGGCGTTTTCATCCCGGCCGCCAAAGCCGCCCACGGCTGGGAAGCCGTGCTGGCCGTCCTGGCCATCCTGATCTGGCACATGTACCATGTGCATCTGCGCCATTTCAATAAGAGTATTTTCACGGGTAAACTGTCCCGCCATGAGATGGAATCTGAGCACGCGCTGGAACTGGAGAAGATCGAAGCCGGTACCGGGAAAGTTCTCCCACCCCCGGATGTGATCAAGAAGCGCCGCCGGATCTACTTCCCGCTGGCCGCCATCATTTCGCTTGCCGGGCTGGCTGGAGTGTACTTCTTCGTTACCATCGAAAAAACTGCCATCTCTGCCATCCCTACCGCCGAAAACGTCCAGATTCTGGCGACGGGACAGCCCACCGACACCTCTGTCCCTGTTGCGACTGAGGTACCCGCCGCCAGTGCGGTTGCCGCGGCTCCGGCCGCTGCCGCGTCCACCTGGGACGGTGGAATTGGCGCCATGCTTTCAGCCAAATGCGCCATGTGCCACGGCGCGTCTGGCGGCATCAGCTTTGGCTCCTACGCCGACGCTATGAAAGGCGGAGAGGATGGACCGGTCATCATCGCCGGCGATTCTGCGAACAGCCTGATCGTCCAGTTGATGCAGAAAGGCGGCCACCCGGGAGCGCTGACGCCGGAAGAGCTGGACGCTCTGATCGCCTGGATCACTGCCGGAGCGCCTGAGAAATAACCCGCACTATCCTGAGGGAATCTCATCCTGAGATTCCCTCTTTTTTAATACCGCTGTATGTTTTCGGTTTCGACTATAATAAAGCATTCGTTGTCTAATCATATTCTTATCAGGTGAACTTATGAAATGTTCTTTTAATGGTAAGCATGTTTTCATTACCGGTGGGTCTAGCGGTATCGGTCTTTCCCTGGCCCGCATGTTCTCAGCCTGCGGTGCGAGTGTCACGATCATGGCCCGCCGGGAAGATCAACTGGCTGCCGCCATCAAAGAGATCTCAGCACTGAAGAGCGACCCGGCCCAGCAATTCCTGACCCTGCGCGGCGACGTGGCCGATATGCAGGCGGTGATGAAGTCGCTGGCCGCGTTTGAAAAAGCCCACGGAACCCCGGATATTTTGATCAACTCCGCCGGTATCACCTACCCGGGTGAATTTCAGAACCTCTCCCCCGAAATTTTGCGCGACCTGATGAGCATCAATTACCTGGGGACGGCTTATGTCACCCGCGCGTTCATCAACGGTATGATCCAGCGCGGCAGCGGGCACATTGTGAATATTTCTTCGATGGCCGGGTTTATCGGGACCTACGGCTATTCCGGTTACGGTGCTTCCAAATATGCCGTGCGGGGATTCTCGGAGGTGCTGCGGGCAGAACTAAAACCGCTTGGCATCCAGGTCTCCATCGTTTACCCGCCTGATACTCAGACGCCCCAGTTGGACTATGAAAAAGATCTGAAACCAGCCATCACGCAAGAATTGGCAGATAACGCCGGTGTGATGAGCGCGGACGCGGTCGCGACCAGTATCCTCAAGGGTATTCAGGCGAAGCATTACACCATCCTGCCCGGCTTCAATAGTTGGTTTTATTATGTTTTATCTTCCATCCTGGGCGATCTCACCTTCAAGGTGATGGATGGTGAAATTCGCAGCGCGATGAAACGCATTTCAAAACGCACCAAATAATCATTATTATTTTTATTTCATTATCAGGAGCGAATTATGGATATATTAAAGAAATGCTACGAGTATCAAGATGTAAAAAACGCCAAAGCAGCCGGGATCTACCCATACTTCATCCCCCTGACGGAGAACGAGGGTACGGAGGCTGTTTTCAAAGGCCACCGTTTGATCATGTGCGGCTCCAATAATTACCTTGGCTTAACCACCCATCCGCGGGTGAAAGAAGCCGCCGTAGAAGCGATCAAGCGCTTCGGAACATCCTGCACCGGCAGCCGCTTTTTGAACGGCACGCTGGAACTACATGAGCAGTTGGAAGGCGAACTGGCCGCCTGGGTTGGTAAAGATGCCACGCTTATCTTCTCCACCGGGATGCAGGTCAACCTGGGGACTGTCTCTGCCATCGTTGGCCGCGGAGATGTGGTAGTGCTGGACAAAGATGACCATGCCAGCATCGTGGACGGCGCGCGCCTGGGTTTCGGCAAGATCGAGCGGTTCATTCACAATGATATGGAACACCTTGAACGCACGCTGCAATCCATCCCCGAAAGTGCCGGCACGCTGGTGGTGGTGGACGGCCTCTTCAGCATGGAAGGCGATCTCGCCCCCCTGCCGGATATGCTCAAATTGACCAAAAAATACGGCGCGCGCCTGATGGTAGATGATGCCCACGGCATGGGTGTGATGGGCGGCGGTCACGGCACCGTGGCACATTTCGGCGTCACCAAAGATGTCGACCTGATCATGTCCACCTTCAGTAAATCCTTCGCGTCCCTGGGCGGATTCATCGCCGGTGACCACGACGTTGTCTCCTACATCAAACACCATGCCCGCTCAGTCATCTTCAGCGCCAGCATTCCGCCGGCTAATACCGCCGCCGCTCTGGCCGCGCTGCACGTCATGCGCGATGAGCCGGACCTGCCCGGCCGGGTTCTGGCCAATGCCGAAAAGATGCGCCAGGGTTTCCGCTCGCTGGGTTATAACATCGGCAACTCGGTCACCCCGGTCGTGCCGATCATCATCGGCGATAATGACCTGACCTTCCTGATGTGGAAAACTCTGTTTGATGAAGGCGTCTTCGTCAACCCGGTGATCAGCCCGGCTGTTGCCCCGGGACATCAATTGCTGCGCACCAGCTATATGGCCTCTCACACCACCGCCCAGCTGGATCATGTGCTCGATATCTTCAGTAAAGTCGGCAAGAAACTGGGTGTGATCTAGGGTAAGAACAAAAAATATCCCGGTATCCATTTCTGGATGCCGGGATATTCTATTTAATAGCCTGAGGGTTAAAGAACTTTACTCAGGAAGGACTTTGTCCGTTCTTCTTTTGGATTGCTGAATAACACATCAGGTGAGGCTTCTTCCACGATCAAGCCGTTATCCATCAGGATGGCGCGGTTGGCAGCCGCCCGCGCGAAGCCCATCTCATGTGAGACAACCACCATTGTCATGCCTTCTTTTGCCAGGGTCATCATCACATCCAGCACTTCCTGGATCATCTCAGGGTCCAGCGCGCTGGTGGGCTCATCAAACAGCATGATCTTCGGGTTCATGGCCAGGGCGCGGGCAATGGCTACCCGCTGCTGCTGCCCGCCGGACAATTGCCCGGGGAAGGCATCAGCCTTTTCTGGAATACCTACTTTCACCAGCAGCTCCATGGCGACCCGTTCACTTTCCGCCTGATCCCGCCCGCGCACTACTTTCTGCGCCAGGGTGATGTTCTGCAGCACTGTCAGGTGGGGGAAGAGGTTGAACTGCTGAAAAACCATCCCGACTTCTGTACGTACCTGGTTGATGTGTTGCGTGGAATCCAGCGGGATGCCGTCCACAATGATGGAGCCTTCATCGTACTCTTCCAGGCGATTGATGCAGCGCAAGAAGGTGGATTTACCGGAGCCGGAAGGGCCAATGATCACGACCACCTCGCCCTTTTGAACATCCAGCGAGACACCGCGTAAGGCTTCGGTGGAGCCGAAGAATTTCTTGATATTTCGGATTTGAATGATAGGTTCCATGGTCTACCTCACAATACGGGTTTTGCGTTCCACCCAGGTGACGATGCGGGTGGCGAAGAGAGTCATCATCAGGTACACCAGCGCGACCAAAGACCAGCCTTCGATCGGAATGAAGTTTTGCGAGATGAATTCCCGGCCGCGCCGGGTTAAATCTGCTACCGCGACCGCGCTGACGAGCGATGAATCTTTCAACATGGAGACAAATTCATTGCCGACCGGCGGCAGGATCACCCGCACCGCCTGGGGGATGATGATGTAACGCATCGCCTGGAAATGTGTCATGCCCAGGCTGCGGGCCGCTTCCATCTGTCCGCGGGCGATGGATTGGATGCCCGCGCGGTAGATCTCGCTCATATACGCGCCGTAACAGAAGGTGATACCCAGGATGGCCATCCCAACCGGGTTCGCCAGGTAGTTTTCAAAGGCGGGGATGTGAAAGCGCGCGCCGATGGATTGGATGATTGATGGAAAGGCAAAATACCAGGCAAAGATCTGTACCAGCAGAGGAATGCCCCGGACTACTTCCACGTACACCGAGGCGATGGTGGAAATGACCGGGTTTTTAGAAAGCCGTCCCAGCCCGGCGACCAGGCCGAGGACCATCACCAGAACGAATGAGGTGACAGTTACCATCAAAGTCACCCGCACGCCGTCCGCGACAAACAGCAGCATGCGGCGGAATGGATCGGGCTTGAACGTCACCAGGTAGATGAGGAGAGCCGCCACGATGGCGACTAAGATCCACCAGCGGTCAAAACCTCTTTTGGGCTGCGCGTTTTGCGCCGCCGGTGCTCCGGGTAATAGATGTGGGTTATTTTCGTCTGTCATAATAGATTCCTGTTAAACCTGAATAAAGGCCAAAAGACCAGTCCCTTCGTGGGTATTCAATTGAAATTAAGAGCGGGGGGTATACTGGCAGGCAAAACGGCAGCCCGCCTTGGAAATAAAACGAATATGGATAAAACTGCTGACTGGTTTCATTCTATCTGGTTCTCAATACTGATTATAAGCGCCGATTATATCACCGAATCTCTCATTTCCGAATTTGCTGTGGCTGGCCGCGGCAGGTTGTACAACCGCCTCCATTCCTCCCGCAGGTGAACGCTGGTCATTCCAGCTGGATTTATGGGATAATAGGGATTACTGTATAGAAATTCTTCCAGCCAACTTCAACCTCAGAACAACGATGGATGCCCTGTATAAAGTCCTCACCCGCAGTCACAACCTTCAACTGCTGCTCGCCAACCTGATGGCATTTTCGCTGGGAGCCGGCCTGGCGCATTACTTTGGGACTCCCCTGCCAGCACACATCTATGCACTCGGTCAGGTCATATCGCTGGCGCTGATGTACGCGGCCATCTACTTGCGCGAGTATTTTGCCAGCACGCAGCCCAGGTATTCCTATCCAATCCCCGCGGAGCGGGCCAGGCGGCTGGGGCCAAAAGCCGTCCAGAACAGCCTGTTGATCACGGCGCTGGCTTGCGCGACGCTGGCCACCACCCTGGTGATCGCCGCCGGCCGCGCAGCCGCCCTTAATCCTCTCGCGATCGCTTTGCTCGTCACCGGTGTGGCAGGTCTGCTGTTGATATCTTTCCCGTCTCTGCGGATGATGGAATCTGGAGCCGGGGAGGTGATCCTCGCCTTTCTACTCAGCCTGATCCTGCCAGCTTTCTCTTACAGCCTGGCGGCCGCGGAAATACACCGTTATCTCCTCTTCATCTGCCTCTCTCAGGCACTGCTGATTGTCGCGGCACAGTTGGTCCACCAGTTCTCCACCTACGCGGCAGACAGCCAGACGCCCCGCCTGAACTTACTGATCCGGCTTGGTTGGCAGCGCGCCTGGCATACCCACAATATCCTGTTGATCCTGGCCTATGCCACCTTGCTGGCCGCGGGTTTGCAGGGTTTACCCTGGGGAATACTCTTCCCGGCTGCCATCACACTTCCCCTGGCAATCTGGCAGACCATCCTACTGGCAAGCATGGCCGCCGGCCGAAAACCGCAATGGCCGATGATGCGTTCCATCAGCCTGGCCATCCCCGGCCTTAGCCTGTACCTCATCACATTTATGTTCTGGATCAAATAATGCCACAATACCTCAAACTTCAGCCGCCGTTCATCGCGCGGGATAATTTTCTGAACCAGATTCCGCCGACTCCACCTCCGAGTGAATTCTGCCCGACCGCCGAATCTCTCGGGCGGGTTCTGGCGGAAGATATCTATGCTTCGCATCCCCTGCCGCAGTTTGCCCGCAGTACGGTCGACGGCTACGCGGTTCATTCGGTTGAAACGTACGGCGCGTCCGAGTCTCTGCCGGCCATCCTGCGCCTGTCTGGCGAAGCGCCAATGGGGAAAACCGCCGCGCAACCGGTACTCGCGGGTGAAGCCATCCTCATCCATACCGGCGGTATGCTGCCGCCCGGCGCCGACGCGGTAGTGATGCTGGAACAAACCCAGCTGACTGGCTCCGACAGCCTGGAAATATACCGCCCGGTAGCTGTCAACGAGAATGTCATCCTGGTCGGCGAAGATGTGCAGACCGGGGAGCTGGTCATCCCGGCCGGCCGGCGCATCCGCCCGGTGGAATTGGGTGGTTTGATGTCGTTCGGGTTGACGCAGGTAAAAGTGAACCGCGCCCCGCGGGTGGGGATCCTCTCCTCCGGCGATGAGATCGTGCAGCCGGATGACACTCCTCAGCCTGGCCAGGTGCGGGACATCAATACCAGCACCATGTCTGCCATCGTCTCGGAAGCCGGCGGTTTACCAGTGCCGTATCCCATCATTCCGGATGATCCGGTCGCGCTTTATCAGGCCGTCGCCCGTGCGCACGCCGAAAATGACATGGTTTTGATCACCGCCGGTTCATCCGCTTCCACCCGCGACCTCACGTCCGAAATTGTCGCCCAACTTGGTGCGCCTGGCATCCTGGCGCACGGCGTCAACGTCCGTCCCGGTAAGCCCACCATCCTGGCGGTTTGTGACGGTAAACCGGTCATCGGCCTGCCCGGCAACCCCGTCAGCGCGCTGGTGATCTCCGCTATTTTCGCCAAACCAGCCATCCACAAGTTACTGGGCTGCACGGATCCCGTTTTTCAACCGACAGTTTCCGCCCGGCTCACCGCCCCGGTATCTTCTCAGGCCGGGCGGGAAGACTGGGTGCCGGTGATCCTGCAGGCATCCCCGGAGGGTTACCTGGCTGAGCCGATCTTCTTTAAAAGCAACCTGATCTTCAACCTGGTGCGGGCAAACGGCCTGCTGCATATCGACGCCGACACTACCGGCCTGACGGCTGGAGAAATGGCAGCCATCGAGATCTTATGAAGCGAGCTTTCATCATCCTGTCATTGTTCGCGGTAGTCCTTTCCAGCTGCGCCAGCGCACGGGCGGCCCACCTGGAAGAAACCGCGGTCGCCAGCGCGGTGCAAGCCCAGTTGGACGGCCTGAAAACGCAGGCTGTTCTGGACCGCACTCCCACCATCACTCCAACGCCAACGCAAACCCCAACGGCGACCGTTACCCCATCGCCGTCGCCTACGCTGACTCCTACGGTGACCCCGACCTGGAGCCGGCGGGGAAAAGGCAACCCCATCTACGCGCCGATCCTTTTGTATCACCACATTCGCGACGCGGAAAAACCAAACCGCTACGATATTTCTCCGGCGGTCTTTGAGCGCCAGTTGACCTTCCTCAAACAATGGGGCTATACCTCCATCACGGTGGACATGCTCGCCAACGCCATCCGCTACAATGACCCCTTGCCGGAGAAACCGGTCATCATCACTTTCGATGACGGCGATATGGATGTTTACGCCAATGCTTTCCCGATCATGCAGCGGCTGGGTTTTGTCGGTACCTTTTACATTGTCGCCAACCGGCTTTCCGCGGCGGATTTTGTCACGACGGATCAGCTAAAAACGATGGCTGCCGCGGGTTGGGAGATCGGCGACCATTCCTACTCGCACATCGACCTGACCCAGAATCATGAAGCGATAAGCCGGGAAGCCAGTTATTCCAAGCAGGTCCTGTCTGACGCGCTGGGGGTACCCATCAATTCGTTCGCTTACCCCTTCGGGGGATTCGATAATACGGTCGGCAGCCACGTCTCCTCTTATGGATACAGTGACGCCGTTGGTTTAGGCATCAGCTACACGCATGGGATCAACTCAATTTTTTACCTGTCCCGGTTGGAAGTTCGTAATGAGTACGATGACATCGCTTTCGCAAAACTGCTGCCCTGGTCACCCGTCTCTACCCCGCCAGCGCCCTAACCCGGTATGCCGATCTTTCTGAAAGATATCCCCCTGGATCAAGCCGTTCTCCGCTTTCGGCAGGCGCTGGAGAGCCACGACCTCACCGGACCTTTGCCGGCTGAGGAGATCCTGCTGGATGAACGGGCCTGCGGCCGGGTGTTAGCGGATGGGATCTGGGCCAAGATCTGCTCTCCTCATTACCATGCCTCGGCCATGGACGGCTTCGCCGTCCGCGCGGCGGACACCGCGCCTGCCATGGCATCCCGCCCGGTTTCACTGCGGCTGGGAGAGCAAGCCTTTTATGTGGATACCGGTGATCCATTGCCTGACGGCACCAATGCCGTAATTCCGATCGAACAGGTCGAACCGCTGGGCGGGGACGATCCGCGCCACCCCTTTGAGATCCTGGTGCGCGCGGCCGTATCGCCCTGGAGCCACATCCGTCTGCTGGGGGAAGATATCGTCACTTCCCAGCTGATCGCTGCCCGCGGGCAGCAGCTGCGTCCGTCTGACCTGGGAGCGATCGCGGCCAGCGGCAATACCACCCTGCGGGTCATCCGCCAGCCGGTTGTCGCCATCCTGCCCACCGGGGATGAACTGGTGCCGATCGGCACCCAGCCGCAGCAGGGCGACATCCTTGAATATAACTCCCTCGTGATGGCAGCGCAGGTCAATTCCTGGGGCGGCAAGGCTGTCCGTTATCCCATCACACCAGATGATAAACTGGCGATCCAGGCACAAGTCGAGCAGGCAGCCGAATCAGCTGACTTGATCTTACTGAATGCCGGTTCTTCTGCCGGCTCTGAGGATTTTTCAGCGGAGGTGATTTCCACCCTGGGCACCCTGCTGGTGCACGGCGTCGCGGTGCGGCCGGGGCATCCGGTGATTATCGGTATTCTTCCGCCCACCACCACCCGGCCGCGGGCAGTCCCCATCTTCGGTGTACCGGGTTACCCCGTCTCCGCCGCGCTGACCTGTGAGCTGTTCGTCCGCCCATTGCTGGAAGAATGGAGCGGGCTGAAAAATACCAACACAGAGGTGGTGGAAGCGACTCTGGCACGTAAGGTGAATTCTCCCGCCGGGGATGATGATGTGATACGCGTGTCGATCGGTGATGTGCGCGGACGGCTGTTGGCCGCGCCGCTGCCGCGCGGCGCCGGCGTCATCACCTCACTGACCCGCGCCGACGGCATCACGGTCATCCCGCGCGGTATTCAGGGGCTGGAAGCCGGCGAACGCGTACGGGTTGAGTTATACCGGCCTGCCCGTGAAGTTCGTAAAACGGTGCTGATCTCCGGATCGCACGACCTCTCGCTGGACGTGCTGGCCGAATACCTGTCCGCGCGCGGCGCGCGGTTGGCGGCATCCAATGTGGGCAGTCTGGGCGGTCTCAATGCCCTGGCCCGCGGGGAAGCCCACGCCAGCGGCTGCCACCTGTTGGATGTGGAAACGGGTACATATAACGACCTCTTCATCCGGCAGTACCTGCCCGGTATCCCGGTGCTGGCACTGGGTTGGGCAGAGCGTGTACAGGGGTTGATCGTTCCGCGCGGAAACCCACTGAATATCACCTCCCTGGCAGACCTGACCCGGCCGGAGGTCACTTTCTCCAACCGCCAGCGCGGCGCGGGTACGCGCGTCTTGCTGGACTACCAGCTGAAACGAGCCGAAATCCAGGCAAAGGATATTCAGGGGTACGCTGATGAGGAATACACCCATCTGGGCGTGGCAGCGGCCGTCTTCTCGCACCGCGCGGATTGCGGATTGGGGATCCAGGCCGCGGCGGACGCGTTGGGGCTGGATTTCATCCCGCTCTTCAATGAAACCTACGAGATCATTATCCCGCTGGATCTGCAAGATCACCCCGGAGTGCAGTTAATACTTGCCGCGACACAGGACCCGGTTTTTAAGCAAAACCTGAAAGCTTTTTCCGGCTATGGCTGGGATTCACTCGGCCAGATCCGATATCCCCATTAAGGCTATATGCTTCCTTGCATCTCGCGCAGGTTTGGATGATGATTGGTTCTATACTCTGGAGGAAACATGACTCATCTTAAATCTGGCGATCTCGCACCATCTTTCGAACTCCCCGATGAAACCGGTGCGGTACGCACACTGAAAGATTTTTCCGGCCGCAACCTGGTGCTGTATTTTTATCCCAAGGATGATACCCCGGGATGCACCATCGAAGCCTGTAAATTCCGGGATGACTATTCGCAGTATCAGGCTGCCGGTGTCGCGGTCGTTGGTATTTCCGCGGATTCAGTCACATCCCATCAGAAATTCAAGAAGAAGTACAGCCTGACCTTCCCCCTGCTGTCCGATGTCGGGCATCCGGTCTGCGAGCTGTACGGCGTCTGGGGCAGAAAAAAGCTGATGGGGCGGGAATTTGACGGAATATTTCGGACGACCTTCCTGATCGGTCCGGACGGCAAGATCAAACAGGTGTATGAAAACGTGAAACCGTCTGAGCACAGCCAGCAGATCCTGGCAGACGTTTAGCCGAGATTGAGTTGAAAAGCTCCCCTGCCGGGGAGCTTTTTTATTGCAGGCGGACGACCGTCCGGGCTTTTTCCCACAGCCGTTCCAGGCTGTAGTACTCTCTTTTTTCAGCTGAGAAGAGATGAATGATAATATCCCCGCAATCGACCACGATCCAGCCGAAATCCGGTTTCCCTTCCACCCGCGCGTAACTGGCGCCGTTGGCTTTGGCAGCCTCGGCTGCAGTATCTGCCAGGGCGTTTAACATGCGGTTGGATGTGCCGGTGCACAGGATGAAATAATCCGCAAACGAAACCAATTCATGGATATCCAGTAAGGCGATCTTTTCCCCTTTTTTATCGGCCAGGGCTTCAATGATCTTGTTAGCAATTTCCAGGTTGTTCAGAGGTTTCTCCTTTTGTTTTTTTCATTTTAACATGGAATAACAGTTTTTCCACCAGCCAGTTCTACACGCGCTAACGGCGTATAGAGCGGACCCTGCGGACGCAGGTCGCTGCGATAAAGCGTGACAGACTGAACCTGAATGCCGCCGATCTCACCCGGCTGGTTTTTCAGGATGATCTCACCGATCCGAGGCAGCTCATGCTCTGGCACATCGCGATTCACCCGCCCGATGGTCAGATGCGGCGAAAACGGCCGTTCTTCCAGGTCAAATCCCAAACCGTGCATGGTTTCATCGACCACCCTGGCCAGAGAAATGAGCGCACCTGCAGGGTGAATACCCAGCCAGATCACGCGCGGTTTACGGGCCGTGGGGAAAAGCCCCGCTCCGGTAATCGCAAGATCGAATGCCGGTACAGGCTGCAGCGCTGCCTTCAGCGCGGGTTCAATACCGCTGATCTTTGCCAGCGGCACTTCACCCAGGAATTTCAAGGTCAGATGCAAATTGCCCGCCTCTACCCAGCGGACAGAACTGTTGGAGACCAGCTTCTTAAACCCAGCGATCTGGTTGGTAATTTTGGCTTTGATCTCCGCCGGCAGGTCCACCGCGATAAAACTGCGAATAGTTTGCATATACTCAATTTTATAACCTTACCTTTTTTATACCAACCCATCCGGATACCAGCCTGGCCAGAACTGGAGTTTGTGCACAGTGAAGAATTTCCGAATTTCCACACCGGATTATTTGCCAGGGATAGAAGATGTTGGATACAATTAACAGGTCAGCAGGCAGTATTTTTAGCTTGCGATCCAAAATGCTTGCTAGCACAAACTCAACAGGTACTGGTATACAAACTCTTATTGGTGGGCATGCACTGGTGTACCCCGTTTTTACGGACCGTCCAATTTATTCCATCCAAACCAATCTACACTGAGAGGAACATACCATGGGAATCAGGCATTTCATCGATACTGAGGATTTCTCAAAAGAAGAACTGCTGGACATCATCCGCGTCACCCGCCAGATCAAAGCGGCCGATAAAGCCGGCTGCACGCCGCGGCTCCTGGATGGAGCATCACTGGCAATGATCTTTGAGGAACCTTCTACCCGCACCCGGGTATCTTTTGAAGTGGCCATGACCGAATTGGGGGGACACGCACTCTACTTAAAACCGGGTGAGATCCACCTGGGGGTGCGCGAATCACTGTATGACACGGCCAAAGTACTCAGCCGCATGTGCGACGGTATCTTCGCCCGCACGCTCAAGCATGCCACCATCACTGAACTTGCCAAACACGCGGAAGTGCCGGTGATCAACGGCTTAACCGATTACAACCACCCGACGCAGGTCATCTGCGACGTCATCACCATGCTGGAACATCTGCCGGCCGGCAAGAAGCTGGAAGATACCCGCGTCACCTTCATCGGAGATGCCACCAACGTCCTCTCCTCGCTGATGCTCATCTGCACCCGGTTGGGGATGAAGTTCACGCAGGCCGCGCCGGCGGCTTACCAGGCACCCTCCAGTTGGACGGAGTGGGCGCGCGCCAATTGCCAGCGCTCAGGAGGCACGCTGACGATCTCAGACGACCCGTTGGCAGCCATCCGCGAGGCCGACTTCATATACACCGACCTGTGGTGGTGGGTCGGCCAGGAGGATCAAATACCTGCCCGGCGCGCCGCGTTTATGCCAGATTATCAGGTAAACCTCGATCTCTTCTCCAAAGCCCCGGGGCATTGCAAGTTCATGCACTGCCTGCCCGCCTCGCGCGGGGTAGAGACCACCGACCAGGTCATGGATCATCCGCGGTCGATCATATTTGACCAGGCTGAGAACCGGCTGCACACCGAAAAAGGTCTGCTGGCGTATTTCCTCTATCCGCGCGTGAAGCACCCAACATTGGAAAAGAAGCAGAAATACCAGAAAGAAATTCAGTCCTCACTTGACCAGCTTTTCCCGCCCACAGCCTAGGAGGTTGGCATGTCTCGCTTGTTGACAGGCACACCTCTAAGTGACGGGTATCACATGCCCGCGGAATGGGAACCTCACCGCGGGACGTGGCTGCTCTGGCCGGAACGTCCGGATAATTGGCGGAAAAATGGGAAGCCGGCGCAACAGGCGTTCGCCGCCGTCGCGGCGGCCATTGCCCGGTTTGAACCGGTGACCATCGGCGTCAACAGCAGCCAATACCATAAAGCCGTCGCTATGCTGCCGCCCACGGTGCGGGTGGTGGAGATCCGGAATAATGACGCCTGGATGCGGGATTGCGGGCCGACCTTCGTAAAGAATACCGTTGGCGATCAGAGAGTGGTGGATTGGGAGTTTAACGCCTGGGGCGGACTGGCGGGCGGGTTGTACTTCCCATGGGACAAGGACGATCAGGTTGCCAGCCGGGTCGCTGACCTGGCCGGAGTGGACAGGTATCGCGCGCCATTCGTATTGGAAGGCGGCTCCATCCATGTGGACGGCCAGGGGACGCTGCTAACCACCGAGGAATGCCTGCTGAACCCGAACCGCAACCCGGCCATGACCAAAGCCGAAATTGAGCAGGCATTAAAGGCATATACCGGCGTATCCAGTGTGCTCTGGCTGGCTGCCGGAGTCTACCTGGACGAAACCAGCGGTCACGTGGATAACCTGGCGTGTTTCCTGGCGCCGGGTGTGGTGGCGCTTACCTGGACGGATGACCACAATGACCCGCAGTACCCCATCTCAAAAGACGCGCTGGACCGCCTGACCACATTGACAGACGCGCGCGGCAGGGGTTTGCAGGTGATCAAAGTCCATCAGCCGGAACCGGTCTACATTACAGCGGAAGAAGCGCGCGGCGTTCTCCCCGCTGAAGGCAGTTACCCGCGGGAGGCTGGTGATCGAATGGCGGCTTCTTATATTAACTTCTATATCTGTAACGGCGCGGCCATCTTCCCGGCCTTTGGTGACCCGCAGGACCAGCCGGCGCTGGAAACCCTGCGGCCGTACCTGCCGGGCCGCCAGCTGGTGAGTGTGCCAGCCCGCGAGATATTGCTGGGCGGCGGCAACATCCACTGCATAACCCAGCAGCAACCTGCCGCCTGAAGCCCAACCACCGCCCGAAATTTATTGATTCGGTGAGTGTAGGTGCAGCCTTGCGGATTAATGTATCTCTATACACGGTATCCAATTCGTGGTATAAGGAAAACACCCTGCTGTGTGCGTGATGTTGCTGTTCCGTTTTGAGCCAACACTTTAAAAAATGGGTCCCTATCTCACGGCAGCGATGCGGTAGACTTCGGTCAAGGCAGACCTCCCGGGTCGAGACCCGTCCTGCGAAAGCAGGTTCAAAACTCTGCAACACACGGCATGGTGGGGTCTTTCTATACTTCGCCAGCCCAGGTACTGGACGCGCGTCCAGTACTTTTTATTAAAAGGAGAGAATCATGGATAGAAAAGAGTTATTAAAACGCATCAGTGAAGATAACGTCAAATTCATCTCCTTCCAGTTTACCGACGTAAATGGAACAGTAAAATCATTGGATATGCCGGTGGAACGGTTGGAAGGCGCCCTGGATGACGGGATCTGGTTCGATGGCTCATCTGTGGAAGGTTTCAGCCGCATCCAGGAAAGCGATATGCATTTACGCGTTGACCCGGACACCTACGCGGTGCTGCCCTGGTCACCGGCGGAGATGCGCCGCGGCCGCTTTTTCTGCGATATCTATATGCCGGACGGCAGCCCCTTTGAAGGCGATCCGCGCGGCGAGTTAAAACGCGCGCTGGCTGCCCTCAAAGCCCGGGGCATGACTTTCAAGGTCGGGCCGGAACCCGAGTTCTTCCTGCTGAAGAAAAATGGCAGCCAGACCATCCACCCGGTGCCGCATGATGTCGGCGGATACTTCGACTTTTCCCCCAATGATGAAGCCGTCCGGGTCCGCACAGAGTTGATCCGCGCGTTATGCCAGATGGGCTTGAAGGTGGAAGTTGGCCATCATGAAGTGGCCCTCGGCCAGCATGAGATCGATTTTGAATTCGATGACGCGCTACAGACCGCGGATAATGTGTTAACTCTCAAATACACTGTCAAAGCCATTGCCGCGCAGAATGACCTGGTGGCTTCCTTCATGCCCAAGCCGATCTTCGGGATCAACGGCAGCGGCATGCACTGCCACCAGTCTTTGTTCGATCTCAAAGGCAACAACCTGTTCTTTAATGCCGCGGATCCATTCAGCCTGTCCAAAACCGCGTACGGTTTCATCGCCGGTCAGCTGACGCACGCGCGCGGTTTCTCCGCGGTGGTGGCGCCGACCGTCAACAGCTACAAACGGCTGGTACCGGGTTATGAAGCCCCCGTTTACATCGGCTGGGCTCAGACCAACCGCTCCGCGCTCATTCGCATCCCGCGCTACAAGCCCGGCAAGGATAAAGCCGTCCGCGCTGAACTGCGCTGCCCGGATCCCAGCGCCAACCCTTACCTGGTGTTCCTGGCCATTCTGGCCGCCGGTATGGACGGCATCGACCGCGGCCTGGTTCCGCCGACCCCGCTAAACAATATCAATGTTTACGAGTTGACCGCGGCTGACCGCAAACGCATGAAAGTCGGCAACCTGCCCGGCTCTCTGCATGAGGCGCTGGAAGAACTGGATAAAGCCCCGGTTATTAAGAATGCCCTGGGCGCCTCCCTCTATGAAGCCTTCACCCGCTCACGCCAGGCGGAATGGGAACAATACCGCATCAGCGTCACGGATTGGGAAGTGTCGCACTACCTGGAAACCGCGTAACACAGACAACAACCAAAAAGGACTGCCAGAAATCTGGCAGTCCTTTTTTATTGCTACATCCGGGCTAACTAAGGTGATTGGATCTGAATATCCTTCACCACCATCTGAAAATCAACGGTACCGTTATATTCATTCTTCTCATACGTAAACAGGAAATCCGCGCGGGTGTCCGGTAGAAATTCCGCTTCCATAAATCCAAATCCGAACGCGATGGCATTTATAGGAAGAAATCCGTCCGTTAACCAAAGTTTCAGGTGCCGCTTGTCCTGACCGACTGTCCGGGTCGATCTTGACCTTAAGCCGCGGACGATAAACGCCGGCGCGCGGTTGCCGTAGCCGGTTGGTTGCAGATCCTGCAAAGCGCGGAAAAGTGCCGGGCCAAGATCGGTGAGTTTGACGACCATCTCCGCGGAAAGAGTCGGCACCAGGTCCAGGCCAGCCAACTTTCTGGCCGCGATCGCTTCTATCCGCTGCCGTAAGGCGGGAAAGTCTCGCGCCAGGACGGTGAAACCGGCCGCTGCGGCATGCCCGCCGTGGTGCAGCAGCAGGTTCGCGCATTCATCCAACACCGCGGTGATATCCAGTTCTGGGATAGAGCGGCAGGAACAGCGGATGGTCTCACCCTGATCGGTGCCTACCACCGCCGGGCGGTAATACTTTTCCATCACCCGTGCGGCTGCCAGCCCCACGATCCCCTCGTTAAATTCGGAGGATATCGCGAAGACCACCAGCCCGGGTCCGCCGCTGGCATCCACCAGCTGGATGGATTTCTCCACCACGGTTCGGGTCTCTTCCTGTCTTTTCTGATTCAACTCATTTAACTCATGTGCCAGTTGCCTGGCTTCGTCCGCGTCGGTCGCGACCAGCAAGTTATAGGAGATCATCGCGCGCTCCAACCGGCCGGAGGCATTCAAGCGGGGGCCGAGTATGAAGCCGATCGAGCCCGCGTCCACTGCCTGCGGGTTAACGCCGGCAGCCTGGCAGAGGGTGATCAAACCCACCCGGTCTGTGGTATGGATCACATCCAGCCCGGCTCGTACGAGCGAGCGATTTTCACCATCCAGCGGCGCCATATCCGCGATTGTCCCGATGGCCAGCAAATCCAACCAGCGCGTACCCAATTCCTCCAGGCGGTTTGTCAGAATAAACAAACAGCGTGCCAGCTTGTAAGCCACACCCACGCCCGCCAGGTACTTGTAGGGATACACATCATTCTCGAGTTTCGCGTCGATCACGGCCACCGCGTCCGGAACCGCCGGCAGTGGCGTGTGGTGGTCGGTGATGATCAGGTCCAGCCCGATGGTACGGCTGTATTCCGCTTCAGCGATAGACCGCACCCCGCAATCGACACTGATGACCAGGGACGTTCCATCAGCCTTCAATTTATCCAGCGCCTCGCGGTTTATGCCGTAGCCTTCCTCGAACCGGTCAGGGATGTAGGGAGAGACCGCCGCGCCGAGATAGGTTAATGCCTCGACCAGTACGGCAGTAGCAGTCACGCCGTCCACATCATAATCACCGTAAATGGCTATCTTTTCGTTCTGTGAGATCGCCTGCAGCACGCGCTCAGCGGCAGTCCGCATGCCGTGCATGGACATCAGGTCTTCATCTGTCCGGGGGTGCGGGTAAAAATAATCATGAGCCGCTTCAGCGGTGAAAATACCGCGGTTGACCAGGATCTGCCGCATCACTGGATGGTAGTCTTGTAAAGCAGCCGCGATCTCCGGTGAGAGCGGATTCGGAATATTCCATTTTTTCATATTGTTCTCTGATTATTTATTGATATAGATCCGCGGTAAACGGGCAGACAAACCACAGATAACTTCATAATTAAAGGTCCCCCACCTTTCGGCCATTTCTTCCACGCTGATATGCTCATCCCCCTGCCGGCCGATCAGCACCACCTCATCCCCAATTTGCGCGTCGGGCACAGAATCCAATTGCAGCATGCATTGGTCCATGCAGACCCGCCCAACCACCGGAACGCGTTTCCCGCGCACCAGAGCGATATTTCCTGGTACCCGGCGGAAGCCGTCCGCGTAACCGATCGCGATCGAGCCGATGCGTTCCTCTTGCCGGGTATGGTAGATGTGGCCGTAACTGATGCCGTGACCGCCGGGGAAGGTGCGCACAGAGGTCAGGCGTGTCTTCCAGACCAGGCCGGGATGAATCCCAGCCGGCAGCGGCGTCTCTGGTGAGGGCTGGTAACCGTATAACGCGATGCCCGGCCGTACCAGGTCAAAATGTGCGTTGGGGTAATTCAGGATGGCTGCGGAGTTGGCGGAGTGAATATAGCGCGGGGCGACCCCATGTTCGCGTAATCCGCGCACCAACTCCTCAAACATGGCCAGCTGCCGCGCGGTGGTGGGTTGATCCGGTTCATCCGCGCAGGCAAAATGGGTAAATATGCCTTCAATGGTTAACTTTGGCCGGCGTGAGAGGGCTTCAATAAATTCGTGCGCGGTATCCGGGGAGATCCCCAGCCGGCCCATGCCGGTATCCACTTTGATGTGCAGCCGTAAGCCTCCCCTCAGGGTCTCAGCCTGTTGCGCGTAAGCTTCACCCATCTGCTGATCATAGATCGTCAGGCAGATATTGTTGTTGATGACCTCCGCCACCCGGTCTGGTGAGGTATAGCCCATCACCAGAATATGGCAGTGCAGCCCGCTGCGCCGCAGGTCGATCGCTTCTTCCAGGCGGGCAACCCCCAGCCAGGTAGCGCCAGCCTCTACCGCCGCGCGCGCGACCGCCGCGGCGCCGTGTCCGTAGCCGTTCGCCTTCACCACCGCCATCACTTCCGCCTGGCTGATGCGGGCTAATTCACGCACGTTCTGGCGAATCACATCCAGATCAATTTCAAGCCAGGCAGAAAATCCGTTGGAAACCATGCGGCAAAGTATAAACCCGCTTGTGCCATTCATCAAGCGCAACAGCCCGCCCCCGCCGGCCATCCATTCCTCAGAAATGGCAGGAAAAAGTTATAATGGGGAAACATGACTCTCACCCAACCAGATCAACCCTTCTCATTCGAATTACTGGCTCAGGACGGGAATGCCCGGGCCGGCATCTTTCATACCCCGCATGGGGATATCCCCACCCCCATCTTCGCGCCGGTCGGCACGCAGGCCACTGTCAAAGCGCTGACGCCCCGCCATCTAGAAGAGCTCGGCGCCAGCCTGGTCCTTTCCAACACTTACCACCTCTTCCTTCGCCCGGGGGATGAACTGGTGGCTGAAATGGGCGGTCTGCACAAGTTTATGCAGTGGAACGGTCCCATCCTGACCGATTCGGGCGGCTTTCAGGTCTTCTCGCTGGCTGGCATTCGCAAGATCGACGCGGACGGTGCGTCCTTTAAAAGCCACATCGACGGTTCAGCCCGCCGGCTGACGCCAGAGATCTCGATCAAGGTTCAGGAGAACCTGGGCGCGGACATCATCATGGCGTTTGATGAGTGCGCGCCGCCGTATGACCGCGAATACAACATCTCGGCAATGAAAAGGACGCATGCCTGGGCCGAACGCTGTCTGCATGCCAAAACCCGGCCGGATCAGGCCTTATTCGGCATCGTCCAGGGCGGCATCTTCCCCGACCTGCGGGAAGAATCAGCCCGCATCATCAGCTCCTATAACTTCCCCGGTACCGCCATCGGCGGTCTATCCGTTGGTGAGACCAAAGCCGAAATGCACGCGATCCTGGACATCCTGCATCCAATCCTGCCCGCGGACCGTCCGCGTTACCTGATGGGTGTCGGCTCACCGGAGGACCTGGTGAACGGGGTGGCCCGCGGCGTGGATATTTTTGATTGCGTCCTGCCGACGCGCCTGGCCCGCCATCAGGGTGTGATGACCCGCCGCGGCAGGCTGAACATCTTGAATGCCGCGCACGCCCATGATGAAAATCCGCTGGACAGCGATTGCGCCTGTTACACCTGCCAGCATTTCAGCCGGGCATACCTGCGCCACCTGGTGGTCGCGCGGGAAATGCTGGTCAACACCCTGCTGTCGATCCACAATATCCACACCCTGCTGCAACTGGTCCGCGAGATGCGCCAGGCCATCCTGGATCACCGTTTTACCGCCTTTTCAAACCAGTTTCTGGCGGAATACATCTTACCCAAACCCACCAAGGAGCAACTATGACCTATCTGCAATCCATTATCCTCGGCATCATTCAGGGATTAACGGAATTCCTGCCGGTTTCCAGTTCTGCCCACCTGGTGCTATTCCCCTACTGGCTGGGTTGGCAGATCCCGGCCACAGACGCGTTTATCTTCAATGTGCTGGTTCAACTGGGCACCCTGCTGGCTGTCATCATTTACTTCTGGCGGGACCTGGTCAATATTGCCAGGTCTATGATCAATGGGATCATCAAGCGCCAGTTATTCAAAGAAGCTGATGCCCGCCTGGGTTGGCTGGTGATCCTGGCCACCATTCCGGCCGGCTTTGCCGGGCTTTTCTTGAAAGACACCGTGGAAGCTGCCTTCTCCTCGCCAATCGCCACCGCGCTATTATTACTGGTCACCGCCGGCATGCTGCTGCTGGCTGAGAAAGCGCGTAAAGCCGCCAGGCAATCCACCGCGCCCGGCTGGCTGGACGCGATCATTATCGGCATCTTTCAGGCGCTGTCAATCTTTCCCGGCGTTTCGCGCTCCGGCTCCACCATCACCGGCGGTTTGCTGCGCGGACTGGACCGCACCACCGCGGCCAGGTTTTCATTCCTGATGTCCATCCCCATCATGACCGCCGCTGGCGGTGTCGCATTCTTGGACATGCTGATAATCCCGAATCTGATCGGATTTCTACCCGTCATGGCAGCGGGATTCATCGCCGCGGCGGTGGTTGGCTTGCTTTCCATCAAATGGTTGATGGGCTACATTCGCTCCCACTCTTTCCTGGTCTTCGCTGTCTACTGCGTCCTGGTATCCGCTTTCACACTGGTACTCAGCTTCATCCGGGGATGAAAACTCCATCAGCCGTGATACTGTCCTGCCTGCTGCTTTCCGCCTGCGGCGGAAAAGCGGCTGAAACGCTGCCAGTCGAGTTGGTAATCCAACACACGGCCGGCGCGAGATATCTGCAGCCGGCCATGCAAGCTTGCTCGCTCAAATTGGACCCATTGCCGATCGTGGTGAAGGAACTGCCGGCGGACCAGATGAACGTACAGGCGGCCGATCTGACTATAATCCTGGTCACCCCGGCTGACCCGGCTTTGCCGGCTTTCCAACTCGGCACCGATCAACTGGTGCTGGTCAGCCAGACCCCGGCGCCGGTCGACACTGTCACCCTGGAAGGATTGTCCGGCGTTTTGCGCGGCTTTCTGTCAGGCTGGGGTAGTTTAGGCGCCGCATCATCCCAGCCTGCCGTCATCATCGGATACCTGCCAGATAACGAGCTGCAAGATTTTATTGAAGAGCGTGTCATCAACGGAGCGGCATTCACGTCCACCACTACCAGGGTGGAAGATACTACCAGCGCGTTAGCCCTGGCAGCGGCCGTCCCCGGCGGGCTGGCCTTAGTGCCCAGGTCGCAATTGACCGAAGCGGTGACAGTACTCCCCATTCAGGGCCTGGATCAACAATTACTGGCCTACCCGATCCTGGCGCAAACCCGGGCTGAGCCAGCCGGGAACCTGAAACAGTTCATGCTTTGCCTTCAGTCTGAAATCGGACGGAAATAAAAAAGGCAGCGGAATCAACCGCTGCCTTTTCATTTTAAGTTTTTACTATTTACCGGCGTAGTTTAATCCCGCAGGAGTGACAGAAAACATCCGACGGTCCGGCGCGCTCACCGCATTGATGGCAGTAGATGAAGTCGCCGTCCGCGTGCTGCGCCCGGTTGTGGCGGTGTTCGCCCGCGAAAACCTGGCTGCTGTTATGCCGTGAAGCCCAGGCCCACCAGCCGATAAACCCGGCCAGGATTAAAACCAGCAGCCCCGCCAACCACGGCAGGAACTCGCTGATGGATGTCCTTCCCTGGGTAGAGTCATCCAGCGGTGCCGCGGGTTGCACGGTCGCGTCCTGCGCGCTGATGGCGTTCGTGCTGCGGGCGTACTGCGCCGTAATGGTGAAGGTATTCCCGGCTTGCAAGGATCCCAACTCTTTAAAGTAGTATGAAGCGCCGTTGCTGTCTTTCTGCGCGGCACCCATATCGGGGGTCAGCAGCACATCGGTAGCATCCGCGGGCGGCAGCAGGAAGAAGTTGAATGCGTCCACCTGAAAATCACCAGCCCAATTGAAGGCATAAGTGCGGTTATCCCCGTCCCGGCTGATCGCCGGATCATAGTACTCAAACCAGACTTCATCACCGGTCGTCGAGAAGGTGACGTAAGTCGTTTCGCCTTCCACGCGGGTGGTGTATGCCAGGGTGTATAACCCGCTGTCCGCTGGATCTACCCAGGCGACCGCGTTAGGCTGGGATACCCCGGCTGGCAGCGGAATGGTGACCTGGGCGGGATACTCCACCCCGGCCGGTAATACGATGTGGTAGATAACCAGCACTTCTGGTGTATCAAATTCGGGCCGGATATCCACTTCAAGGATGCCAAAATGGGTCACACCGTCCGTGGCTGTCTGCGCCTGGACGGCCGTGGCTAAACCGGCAGCCAGAAAGATCATCACAAAAATTACTATCAGAATTTTTTTCATTTTTCCTCACCAGTAGATGCTCTATTATAAACGAGACGCAGCAATCATGTCGGCGTATAATACCATGAGTAATCTCAAAGGAGCAGCATGGCAACTACAGACGGTACCACCTTCCTGCAGCAATCCGAAAATCGCAATATGGCACCATCACCAGAGACGCAGGGAATCCCACAGCCCGCGCTGGAACTACCTCACGATCCTGCCGGCAGCATTATCCCGCTGCCAGCCGTCAGTGAATTACCTAAGCCAGCGGTAGATTTCTACACCGTGCTGGAAAACCGGCGAACCTGGCGCCGTTACTCCGACCAGGATATCTCGCTGCCAGAGCTGGCCTATCTGCTGTGGTGCACACAGGGTGTCAAACGGGTCACCTCCCGCCCGGTCACCATGCGCATGGTGCCGTCTGGCGGGGCACGCCACCCCTTTGAGACTTACCTGGTCGTATCCCGTGTCACCGGCCTGGAGCCGGGGATGTACCGCTACCTGGCTACCGGGCACAGCCTGCTGCGGATGGCCGCCGGTCCGCAGTATGCCGCGGAGATCAGCGCGGCCTGCCTGTCACAATCGCACGTCCGGGATTGCCCGGTCTCCTTCTGGTGGGGCGCGGTGGCAGAAAGAGCTACCTGGCGCTACGGCACCCGCGGGTATCGCTATATGCTGATCGACGCGGGACATATCTGCCAGAATCTCTATCTGGCGGCCGAATCTATCGACTGCGGTATCTGCGCCATCGGCGCGTTTGATGACGCCGCATTGAATGCCTTCTGGGGCGTGGACGGGGTGAATCAATTCTTCCTCTACGGTGCTACCCTGGGTAAGAAACCGGCCGAGTAGACCCTGCACCTGTCTGTTTGCAGCGAATGGGCGGTTAAGGTACAATAAGCCCATGCCCCTGTGGCTCAAATGGAGAGAGCGAGGCACTCCTAACGCCTAGGCTGGGGGTTCGAGTCCCTCCAGGGGCACAAATATTAAAATACTCTAATCTAAATATCTTGACATCCATTTGAATGGTGATATCATTACTTTAACAAACGTTCGGGTGCCCCCCTCACCCGGACGTTTGTTGCTTTTGTTGACTCAATTCATATTCAAATAAAAAAACTCCCGTTTCGGGAGTTATTCGTTTTCATCATCACTTTCGTCGTCACCCTCATCGTCCAGAAATTGCTCTATCTCCTGGCTGGGTTCCATTTGTACCCATAATTGCAGCACCTGCCCTTCCGGTGCTTCCAGCGCCCGGGCTGCCAGGATCGGCGTCTGGGTGGTCATACCCATGCTGTCGCGGTATTCCAGCAGCATCATCCCACGCACGCGCCAGGTGCGGTAACAGCGTTCTATTAAGGCCGCGCTGTTGTACGTGCGCAGGTTCGTCAGCAGAAAATCATGGCGGGTGGGACCTTCAGAAATACCCCTGGCCCAATCTTCTTCTACGCGGTGAAATTCCGGTGTGGGTCCCTCAATGATGGTGATCTTGTCATCCATAGCGCGATGATACCATACTTCGCGGCACTCGATTGCCAGCCCTACTGGCCGTCATCCCGCGGTGGGCCAACCGGACCGTAATCCAACACTTCCCGGCTCGGCGCCCCCTGCACCTGCGGACCAATGATCTTTTTCTCTTCCAGGTAAGCGATCATGCGGGCAGCCCGGGTGTACCCCATCCGCAGGCGGGTCTGCAGCATCGAGATGCTGGCGCGGCCTTCCTTCCGCACCAGGGCAATGACTTCATCCGTCATGGGGTCTGGTTTGTTGGTCTCCTCCTGGACCACACTCGGATCCAGCTGGCGGATCTCACCGCCCGCCGGCGTTACCAGGTCGGCGGGGAGATTGATGTCCGCCTGTTCGGCGCCGCCGTTCAACCTGTCAGCCTCAATCCAGTAATCAACCACTTTCTGGATCTCTTCATCCGATACATAGACTCCCTGCATCCGCACCGGCGCCGGCGCGTCTGGTGACTGGTAGAGCATATCACCCCGACCCAGTAATTGCTCAGCGCCTGGCGAATCCAGGATGACCCGGCTGTCAAGGTTGCTTGCCACGGCAAAGGCGATGCGCGCCGGGAAATTAGCCTTGATGTTACCGGTGATGATATCCGTGGATGGACGCTGCGTGGCGAGAATGAGATGGATACCGGTGGCACGCGACATTTGAGCCAGGCGGGCAATGGCCACCTCAGGTTCACCCTGGGATTGCATCATCAAATCCGCCATTTCATCGATCACGATCAGCAGGATCGGCAGTTTCTTCACCCCATTTTGCTGCGCCTGGTTGTTGAACTCCTCCAGGTTGCGCGTGCCTACACTGGCAAAACGCTGATAGCGGCTCTGCATTTCCCGAATCATCCACTGCAATACGCCTACCACTTTATCCAATTGGACGATCACGGGAGTCAACAAATGGGGAATGCCGTTGTACCCGATCAACTCGACCCGTTTCGGGTCCACCAACACCAGGCGCAGGTCATTCGGAGTATTGACGAGCAGCAGGCTGGTCAGCAGGGCGTTAACGCAAACGGACTTACCGGAACCGGTAGCCCCGGCGATCAATAAATGCGGCATGGTTGCCAGGTCCGCGGCGGTCGGTGTCCCCGCTACGTCCTTCCCTAGCGGCACTTTCAGCAGCGAGCGCTTCCGCTTGTATACCGTGCTTTCCATCACATCCCGCAACCGGACGATGGACGTGGTGTCATTCGGAACCTCGATGCCAACGTAACTCTGCCCGGGGACAGGCGCCTGTATGCGGAGATGCGTAGCCGCCAGAGCCAGTGCCAGGTCATCGCGGAGGGAGACGATTTTGGCGACCCGAACACGCAGCGAGCCGCTGCGGGTCTCTGTATAATCCGGCTCCACGCCAAACATGGTGACCGCCGGACCGGAAAGGATCTCTACCACCCGCCCCGGCGCGCCGAAATGCCTGAGCGTCTCTTCGATAATGCGGGCTTTCTCCGCGTTCTGTTTCTCATTCTCCTCCCGCGGGATGCCGTACTCTAAAATTCCGTCCAACTTTGGTAAATCCCAGTGTTTCTCTGGTTCTACCCGCCGGGTGGTGACGCGCGGACTATCAGCGGCTTTCGCAGGCGGTGGGTTGGCTGCCACCTGCGGGATGGGAATGAAATCCTCCGGCTCCGTGTCCGCGCTCTCTATATCCTCTGGTTGTTGGACTGCTGGACGCGCGCGGACCGGCCGCACCGGTTCGTAGGTATAGGTCTCGACATCCGCCTCCGCTTGCGCGCTGTCGCCACCGCGCAAACGTTCTCTGGCCAGGCTGACCGCGCGGGAGAGCGAGACATCAAACGACAAGACCAGGCTGAGCAGCAGCAGAGCCAGCAGGATCAGGAACGCGCCAAAACCACCCAGGGCTTCCAGCAGTAAATTGAGGATAGAGGCACCAATGTAACCGCCCCCACCGTGGCGTTCTGCCAGCAGGTAGGGATTCTGCATCCCGCCGCCAAAGAAATGCATCAATCCCAGCAGGGTGATGTACATCAGGATATACCCGGTCACTTTTTCCAGGGGCGGCCGGGGGATTCGCTCGATGCGCCGCAATAATAAATACAACCCGGAAATGATCAAACCGATTGGCAGGGCGAAGACTCCCCAACCTACGATCCACTTGAGCAGGCCGGCCCACCAGATCGCCAGCTGACTGCCGTTGCTGAACAAGCTCAGGCCGGAAAAAATCCCCAGAACGATCAACACCCCACCCAGGATGTCCAGGCGCTGTTCGCCGGTAAGTTTCCTGGGTTCCGGCTCGGGCGGCGCGGTGACCCGCGAACGGGAACCGGGCGTATAAACGCCCCGCACCACCCTCCCTGATGTCTGGGTGTAATTGACTGAACGGCGGTTGCCGGATGGTTTGTTCTGGCCTGACTGATTGGGCATGCTCACCTCTGGTTTATTCAAAGGTATTCATGCATGATTCATGCCGAACAAACCAAATGAAAGGTTATTTGGAGGAGTATATCCACCACTGAAGTAATACGCCGTTAATATAAAAATCCCCAACCGGATTGCTCCAGCTGGGGATTTTGCGTTTGAGTCGAGATTATTCGGGTTTGAAGACCAGGAAGGAAACACCCGTTTCGAAAGCGTGGCGGACCTGGGCGTTCTCAAAAATAGCCAGGCCGAAGTGGTATTGCGCGGACAGATCGGTGAACTGCACGTCCGTGGCGGAACCAGTGTCGAGTTTGCGGCCGAATTCGATCGTCCAGACGCCATCTTTCCACTGCCATTGAGCGGTGATGTCACCGCGGTCGCCGACGATCGCGCTCTTCACGATGCCAGGGAGGTAAGAACCAACCGGCATGGCGTCCAGTGCGGCCTGATCCAACGCAACTTTCTCGCTATCCAGAATGTAGCCAGGCGCGCCGGTGGTCAGATCAACACTCGGGGAAGTAAAGCCGGGCAGGGTCTTGTCCGGGACGGTCTTGGTGGCATCGTTCGGGTCCGGTTTGGAGGCGAAGTTATCGACATAGCCGCCGGATTCCTTCTTGTCACTCTTGCGGCCGGCATCCTTTGCCTTCTCCAGGTCAAAGCGGGTCGCGTCCAGGTACTGGTCGTCAATTTGGCCTAAATTGCGGATGGATTTCCAGTGCCAGATGTCGCCCATCTCGCCTTCCGCGGCGGTGTATTTGTTACCGTAGGGCTTCACATCCGGGTTTTCACCGGCATGGCAGGCGGTAAAGCAGCCGGCCGTGTTGAAGTTCTGAATGCTGTCATTGATATTCCAAATGATGGCGAACTTGTCTTCATAATAGGTATTGTTGTCGCCGCCTTTGTCATTCGGATCTTTAATCTGCTTCCAGGTACCATCCTCCTGCTTCTGCCAGGGGGAGCGGAAAAAGGACAGGGTCGGGTCGGCATAGGTCAGCAAGAAATAGACCGAGTCGGCAGTATACACGGCCTTCAGGTGGGCGTCTACCGCAAAATTATTGTAGCCGCCGGCAACCGGGATGACCAATTCAGGCGCATCAGCCCACACGGCGTCATCAGCCAGACCATCGATGGTCGGAGCAGCGTCGACAGGGACAGCTACCAGGGCAGATCCTTCCGGGGCAGCCCAGGCGGGTGCTTCCGGTACAGCCGGAACTTCGGTCGCGGGTACTGGTACGGCTGTTGGTTCGGGGGCAGCGGCAGGACTGCAGGCTGTTAGAACCAGAACGAGTAAAACAGCAACAGTGGATATTAATTGAAACTTCTTCATCTTTCTCTCCTTTTCACTCCTGATTACCCAATGTGATTGGGTTATTTAATCCAATTCTCATTATATCTATTGGGTATTATATCACGGTAGTGACAAATGTCACTATTTACCACCCCAACGAAAGGCCGGTCAATTTTGGGTAAATCGTCAAGATTACCCAATTAGTGTACAATTCTTAATTGGAGATGCTCATGGAGAATTTCAGCTTCACCCTGTTGGTTTATCTCATTTACGGATTGACCTTTTTCAGTATGGGTCTGATCGTCCTGCTGGAATCCTGGCGATTAGAAGATTCCGCCCCGCAGAAGGTCATTATTCGGCCTCTGGCATTTTTCGGTCTCCTGCATGGGCTGCACGAATGGCTTGAAATCTCCTACATCATACTGGTGCGCCTGGGAGAGCCGATCCCGCCCGTTCTGCCATTCATCCGGCTGGGCTTGCTGATCGGATCGTTCGCTGCTTTATTCATCTACGGCATCCTGGCGTACCGCTACGCTCACGCGCATGTCTCGCTCTTTACTCTGTTTGGCGCGATCAGTTTGCCCTTATTCGCTTTACTGGTTTCTTTTGATGTTTTGCACGCGTATCTGGCAGGAGCCATCCCCATTCAACGGGTGGTGGACAGCCTGGTGCGTTATCTGCTGGGCGTTCCCGGAGCTGCAGTCGCCACCCTGGCCTTGCATGCTTCCGCCAAGAAAGCCCGGGCGGATCACCGGCAGCCGATCGATCTATATTTGACAATCACGGCGTTCGGCTTCGCTTCTTACAGTTTGTCTCAACTTTTTGTTACTCCCATGAATACCTTCCTGGCTGGTATTCTAAACCTTGAAACTTTCCAGTCGGTTTTATATGTCCCCGTCCCGATCTTCCGCACACTGGCCGCGATCATCACCACCAGCGGTCTCTTTCTCAGCACACGCTTTCTGGAAAAAGAACGCCAGCAATTTATCATCGCCGCCCAGAAAGCCCAGATGGACCTGCTCGAACAGCAGGAAATCATGCAACGTGACCTGCTGCGTCACGTGGTGGCCGGACAGGAAGAAGAACGTACCAGAATCGCCCGCGAACTGCACGATGAAATGGCTCAAACCTTAACTGCTTTCTCCCTGGAACTGGCAGCCCTGCAAAATGGTTTGGGCAGCCGCTCCAAACATCACCAGGTGCTCAGTAATTTACAGGAATTAGGGAAGAAAATGGCTGAGGACATGCAGCGCCTGGTTTACACCTTACGCCCGGCCCACCTGGACAGCCTGGGGCTGGCGCCAGCGCTGAGATTTTTGGCTGATCAGGCCGGGAAACAATATGACTTAAAGGTTTCGCTTGTGGTCAAAGAGACGACGCGGCGGTTAGATCCATTTCTGGAAACTGTGATCTATCGGATCTCCCAGGAAGCCCTGACCAACGTTGCCCGCCATGCCCAGGCGCGCGAAGCCTGTATTTGCCTGCGCTTTCTACCCGGCGAAGTGCAACTCGAGATCAGGGATCGCGGCATAGGCTTTGATGCCACGCGGGTTTTATCCAACCCGCACGGCTGGGGGCTGGTCGGCATCCGTGAACGCACTGAATCTGTCAATGGTAAGCTAACCATAGAGAGTCAACCGGGTAAGGGAACAACACTATTGGTAGTCTTCCCATCCCCAACGGAAAGAGAGTGAAATCCATGGATACTATTCGGCTGATGTTGGTAGATGACCATGAGGTAGTCCGTACCGGTTTAAAAACCTTTTTGGAGACCCAACCTGGTTTACAGGTCATCGCGGAGGCCAACAACGGGCGAGAGGCGATCGAACGCGCGCTGGAGATTCGCCCGGATATCATTGTGATGGACATCACCATGCCGGATATGGATGGTTTAGAGGCGACCCGGGAAATCAAAGCGCAATGGCCGGAGGCTGTCATCCTGACCCTAACCGTGCACGCGGATAAATACTTCTTCATGGAAATGCTCTCCGCTGGCGCTGCCGGTTATCTGACCAAACAGGTGGCATCGGAAGAATTGGTAGTGGCAATCAAGAGCGTTGCCCGCGGCGATGTTTACCTTCAACCGGCCCTCGCCCACTGGCTGCTGGAGGATTACCAGCGGTTAGCTGAAGGCTCAGAGGGATCGTCTCCAACCGGCCCAACGGAGACCAGCGCGGCGATCGGACTCGGTGTTCTGAGCGAGCGGGAGCAGCAGGTATTAGAGCTGGTAGCGCAAGCAATGACCAACTCGGAGATCGGCAAAACCCTGGACCTCAGTCCCAAGACGATCGCGCGCCACCGCGAGCGAATCATGCACAAGCTCAACCTGCACTCACGGACGGAACTGGTAAAATTCGCGATCCGAACCGGCCTGGTAGAGAACAAGTAGTTATCAAGTGTTTCGCCCGGCCAGGTGAAAACCGGCATTAGTCAGAAATTTCTTTTAGAAATTGAAGTACCCGCTGCATCAGCAACGCGGCAGCTGATGCGTCGTAGGATGGCAATGAGCTGTCCGCGAAGTAATGCTGATCGCCCGGATAGAGGAAGAGTTCGCCGCGGCTGGCTTCCGCGACGAGCGCCCGCGCGGCATCAATATCTCCCTCGCCCACAAAGTATGGGTCGGCATCCATCCCGTGGATCTGCACCGGCAGCTCAGCCGGCCAGCGCGGACTGAACTCGGTCACTGGCACGCAAGAGTAGAAGAGCAGCGCGCCGCGCGCTCCAGGCCGGGTCTGCGCCAGCATCTGCGCCGGCACCACGCCGAGGGAAAAGCCGGCGTAAACCAGCCCAGCAGGCAGTGCTGCTGCTGCCCGCGTGCCGCGGGCAAGGACCTCCCCGAAGCCTATTTCATTGACAAAACTCATCCCCTGTTCGATCGAATCAAATGTCCGCCCATCGAAGAGGTCCGGGGTGTGGACGGTGTGGCCGGCGCGGCGCAGTTCATCCGCGAAGGCAGTCACCCCGGGAGTCAGCCCGAGGGCGTGGTGGAAAAGAAGGACTTCGGCCATTGTTTTTTCCTTACAATAGTTTCCTTGATAGATGATTAAGTATAACGAAAGTTTACCGGCTCTTGGAAAATTCATAACGACACCAAAAACTAGGTATGAAAATAAATAACAGGGCGGATATAAAAGAGGTAGAGCGGAGAGGGCTGCGTGCGCCCTCGGAGTTCGTATTTTAGCGGAGAGGGCTGCGTGCGCCCTCGGAGCTCGTATTTTAGCGGAGAGGGCTGCGTGCGCCCTCGGAGCTCGTATTTTAGCGGAGAGGGCTGCGTGCGCCCTCGGAGCTCGTATTTTAGCGGAGAGGGCTGCGTGCGCCCTCGGAGCTCGTATTTTAGCGGAGAGGGTGGGATTCGAACCCACGGTGGCCCGGAGGACCACAACGGTTTTCGAGACCGCCCCTTTCAACCACTCAGGCACCTCTCCGAACCGGCTGAATTATATCAGCAATCTGGCCGAACTTCACGCATCAACCGGGCAGCAAGCGGCCTTCTTCAGTGTCATACACCTGGTGCAGATCCGGGTACGCGACCGGCGCGCGCAGTTTCCCTTTTAACTTCCCGGCCAGAGTCTCATACGCCGCCGGCTCACCGTGGATGAACAGCAGCTGTTCACGCGGATCCCCCCGTTTGGCATATTCCATCAACTGGGTCTGCCCGGCATGGGCGGATAATCCGCCGATCGTGACCACTTCCGCTTTCACCGTGTAATCCTGGCCAAAGATGCGCACTTCCTTTTCCCGTTCCGCTAACCGGCGTCCCAGTGTGTTGGGCGCCTGCCAGCTGACGATAACGATGGTGTTGCGCGGCTCCTCGATGTTGTTCTTCAGATGATGCAAAATCCGGCCAACCTCGGCCATACCGGAAGCAGAGATGATCACCATCGGGTCTTTGCGGTCATTGAGCGCTTTGGATTCATCTACCGTTTGAATGTAGGTCAACATATCAAAATCCAGCGCCGGATGACGGTTTTCTTTCACAAATTGCTGGGTCTCGTCATCAAAGCATTCCAGGTGCCGCATGTAGACGCTGCTCGTGTGGACGGCCAGCGGGCTATCCACATACACCGGCACGCGCGGTAAAGACCCAGCCGACATCATCTCGTTCAGCGCGAAGACCAGTTCCTGGGTGCGGCCGACCGCGAAAGCCGGAATGATCACCTTACCGCGGCGGGCTACGGTGCGAGCCACCACCTGCTCAAACTCCTTCAAAGCAAAGCGCGGATCCGCGTGGATGCGGTCACCGTAAGTGCATTCCATCATCAGGATGTCCAGGTCATTCTCCGGCAGCACCGGGTCTTTCACCAGCGGCAAGTCCGGCCGGCCGATATCACCTGAAAACCACATTTTGCGCGTTTTCCCCTTCTCATGGATGGTTAACTCGATCGAAGCGGATCCCAGGATATGACCCGCGTCATGGAAGCGCGCCTGAACCCCGGGGATAACCTCGAAAGGAGTTTCGTAATCCACACCGCTGGTATACTGCGCCACCCGGGCGGCATCCGCGCGGGTATAGAGCGGCTTTACGGGGGGCAGCCCGTGCCGCAGGTTCTTCTCGTTGATATACTCCGCGTCTGCTTCCTGGATGTGCGCTGAGTCCATCAGCATCAAATCCACCAGGTCCCGGGTGGCATGGGTGGCATATATCGGTCCTTCATAACCGGCTGCCACCAGGATCGGTAGATTGCCGCTGTGGTCGATATGCGCGTGGGAAAGGATCGCCGCGTCCAGGGTATGCGGGTCAAACTGCAGCGCCAGGTTCCGGCCAATAGCTTCGTCCCGGTGACCCTGGAACATCCCGCATTCCATTAACAAGCGCTTGCCGTTCACCTCGATCAGATATTGTGAACCTGTCACTGTGCGTGCGGCACCCAGAAAATGGATTTTCATAGTCACCTCATGCGGTTGGAGAAATCTCCTTCAGAATTTGCATCCCATAAGCGGCGTATCGCCAGGGGCAGGACTGCATCAGCTGGTTGAGCTGATCCAAATCTGTCGGGTTACGTTCGGCGATCGCCATCAAGACATCGCGGGGTAAAATCACATCGGATTCAACACCCAGGCCGGCCGCGGTCTTTTTCCGCCAGTCTTTTAGCGCGTCGACGCGCATCTTCAGATCCACATCCATTTTTCGCGGACGCGGCGCGCGGATCTCGGCGGCATGCATACCGCTTTGAATGGCAGTTAACCAGGTGCGGCAGTATCGGAGCAGCAGCCGTTCATTGAGCCCCGTCGCAAGCAAGTTCTCGCGGGTCAGCGGAGAGGCTTTGGCCAGTTCAACCAGAAAATCATTCGGGCTAATCTTGAAGGGCGGGCAATCCTTTCTCTTCGCCTCATTTTCCCGTGCCAGGTAAAGCTGCTTCAGCACCGCCGCCTGGCGCGGATTGAGCTCGCGCGCGCCGTTCAACCGCCAGAAACCCTCTTCATCCAGCTCCGGCGCAGTTCCCTCTACCTGCGCGATGCGCTGGAAATCTTCACGGGCGATCTCGTCCAGCCCTTTTTCTGCCAATTCAGCTTCCATCACCTGGCGCAGTTGAACCAGGTAGCGGGTATCCATGCGGGCATAGGAAAGCATGGCCGGCGGCATCGGCCGGACAGCCCAGTCGGCTTTTTGATACTTCTTGTCCAGTTCCAGCCCGAACTTGGTATTCAGGATCGCGCCCAGGCCGAAAGCCGGGTAGCCCAGAATGCGCGCTGCCAGCATCGTATCAAATACGTTCTGGATCGCGAAGTGATAATCACGCTTCAGGCAGATCAGGTCATACTCCGCGGCATGGAAGATCTTCACGATGGCCGGATTGGCAAAAACCGGCGCCAGCGGAGAGAGATCAACCAGCGCCAGCGGGTCCACCAGGTAGTCCACCCCGTCCAGCGAAAACTGGATCAGGCAGACGCGCTCACGGTACGCATGCAGGCTGTTGGATTCGGTATCTACCGCGATACAGCAACTTTTTTGTAGGTTTCGGCTCATCTCCCCCAGGGCGGCCGGTGTATCCACCCAGATGGGTGGGGGTAATTCAGTCTGGTCCATGGGATTGATTATAGCCCAAAGCCGGCGCCTTTGCCGCGGGCGGTACAACCGCCGGGTCCACGCACGGCTTGTTTGCAGGATATAATGAGAAATATGCGTAACAAAGTCTTCACAACACTGTTCTACTGTTTTCTCCTATCTGCATGCGCGGCCGCGCCTGAGACAGCCAGCACAACCCAGACAGCCGCCGCAACCGCCGCGGCGAATGTCGAAGCTGGCAGCATTGCTGCCGTAGAAACACCTGAGCCGCTTGTTTTGACGGTCTGGATCCCGGACACTTTCGCGGGGCCATCCGCTGCCCAATCGCACAAATTACTGGAAGATCAGATAACCGCCTTTGAATCCAGCCATCCAGGTTTAGATGTCGCGGTTCGGTATAAGAATATTCGTCCATCCCAGGGGATGAGCGATCTGCTTTCCACGACCTACCGGGTCGCGCCGGCCTTACTGCCGGACCTGGTCCTGCTCGATCAGGCGGATATGGAATCCTCTGCGGTAAAAGGGATGATCCTGCCGCTGGATGGGTTGGCGGAGATCGCCAGCCGCAACCGCCTGCTGCCGTCCTTTATGTCACCAGCGGTGATCCAGGGCAGCAGCTTCGCCCTGCCGGCGGTGGGGGATGCCCTGCTGCTGCTAAATGATCAACCCGGTTCCAGCGAGAACACGTGGCAAGCCATCCAGAACCGGGGTGAACGCGTGGCGGCCGGATTAAATGACGCGGATGGAACATTGTTCGTCGCTTTGTATTTAGCACAGGGCGGCCGCCTGCTGGATGCCAGCAACCGCCCCAACGTGGACGCGGCTGCCCTGAAGGATGTACTCACCTTCATCCGCCAATCTGGCAGCGCGCGCGTATTTACGGACCTGTCCCTGCATGCCGGGTGGGTGGAAAGCGCGCAGGAGTACGCTGCCGGGGATGCCAACGTGCAGGTGAACTGGTACTCCTACGCTGACACCGTATCAATGGACGGTCAACAGATTTCCGCTTTACCGGGCATTTCAGACACTCCCGCCACACTGGTAACCGGTTGGTACTGGGCTTCCGCTAACCAGGCTGCATCTCACGCGGAAGCGCGCGGCTTGTTGCTGGCAGCGCTTACCGAACCCGGTTTTGCTTCGCCCTGGTGTTTCACCTCAGGATATCTGCCTGTTTCACAGGACAGCTGGCCGTCACTTCTGCCAGGTCAATCCACATTACCGACCATTCTCTCGAGCGCCAGGGCCTTGCCCGATTCAGCGCTGCTGGCCACTGTTGGACCGATCTTGCGCGAGGCAGCCGTCCGCGCCATGACAACCACGGATGATATCGACGAGATCGCCGCTTCTGTGATTGAACGGATCAATCAGTAAAGGAGACTGAAAAGATGAAAACAAAGCCCGGGATGATCCTTACCATTCTTAGCGCGTTGCTGGCCGGCTCAATTCTCTTTTTCTCCGCTATCACGGCTGCCCAGGCCGACGCTGTCTCCCCCGGCATTAATCTGATATACGCGGCGCAGGAACAACCAACGCCAACCCCCACACCTACGCCCACGCTCGATCCTGATGGGATGAATTATACGGAGCAGGAACTGGAAGCCGGCCGGCCTCTGGGAATTATCATCGGCGCTGGCGCGCTGGTAGGGATTCTGCTTGGTTCAGTGATACTTGGATACTCCCTTGGCGCTGGCGCCCACGAGAAAAAGAAAAGCAGTTAGTTAATAAAGGAAGACCCAAATAGTATCTCGCGGACCTGGTGCGCCTGTTTGCGCAGATGGTCATCTTTCTTGATCAGACCAGCCATTTTTTCGCAGGCGTACATCACGGTCGTATGGTCGCGGCCGCCCAGTTCATCACCGATCTGCTGCAGGGGGATGTTGGCGTCTTCCCGCATGATGTACATGGCCAGTTGACGCGGCAGTGCTACATCTTGCGAGCGGTCTTTACTCAGTAAGCGCTCCCGGCTGACTTTGAACACGCCCGCCACCGTATTGATCACCTGGCCGGGATCCACATGGGATACATGCTGCACCAGGTCTGCCACGGCAGTTTGCACCAGTTGCGGCGTCACCGGTAAACCGCTCAGGTCAGAAAACGCGATGACCCGGTTCAGCGCGCCTTCCAGTTCACGGATGTTGTTCTGAAAACGCCGTGCCAGCTGCTCCAGAATTTCCCCGGAAATAGACTTGCCGGCTTTGACGGCTTTCGCCCGCAGGATGGCGATCCTGGTTTCGAGATCAGGGATCTGGATATCCGCTGTCAGGCCCATTTCAAAGCGCGAGCGCAGCCGTTCTTCCAGCGTCAACAGCGCGCGCGGCGGGCGGTCAGAGCAAATGACGATCTGCTTATTCATCTCGTGCAGCGCGTTGAAGGTATGAAAGAACTCCTCCTGCGTGGCTTCTTTCCCCGCGATGAACTGAATATCATCGATCAGCAGCACATCCACGTCGCGATATCTTTCCCGAAATTCCGGGGTGGTGTGGTTGCGGATCGACTGAATCAAATCGTTGGTGAACTCTTCCGAGGTGACATACACCACATTTTGGCCGTTCTCACTGGCCAGGTTGCCGATGGCGTGCAGCAGATGGGTCTTGCCCAATCCGACGCCTCCGTATAAAAACAGTGGGTTGTAGGCAGCAGCCGGGTTCTCTGCCACGGCCATGGCAGCCGCGTGTGCCAGGCGGTTGGAAGGGCCGGTGATGAAGGTGGCAAAGGTATAGCGCGGGTTCAAGCGGGTCTGACGCCGCCTGGCCGGCAGCGCTTCAACCACCGCCGGGGATAAGCGGTCCACGTTGACTACCTGGCTGGCGGGCGTGGATTGCGCCTGCTCGGCGTGCAAAATGAAATTCACCTTTACGGGTTGGTTCAAAAATCCGGTGATCATGCGATCTACCGTGGTGGAGAGGCGGCTCTCCAGCCAATCGCGCGCGTAGGTGTTGGCAACCCCGATCGTCATGCAATTTCCAGAGAAGGAGACCAGCTGGCAGTTTTTTACCCACGTCTCATAGGCGCCTTTGGACATATCCATCTTTAGTTGTCCCATCGTAGCCAGCCAGGCCTGCTCTGCGTCCATCGGTAACTCCAAAAAATTAGGTATATAAAACTAATCCCCATCCCCACGTGGGTCTTTTACCAACAATATGTAAATTTCTACTTTCGGGGCGTAAGCTCTCTGCAAAGCAGAGACAAATCGATTCTAGCAGATGGCATCCGGCAATACAAGACAGAATCCCTACGCATCCTTAAAAATAACAAATTCTTTAAGGTTAGGGTTTTGTTAAAGGAACCGCTTTAATAACCTCTCCAATATCCTGTTATCTGAACGAATTTTCCCCGTATATACAGGGGATACCAGTAAGTTGACCCGTAAATGTATGCCAGATTAACAGCGCGTAGTTTACAGAAACAAAATTGCAGGCGCGTCCGCTAACTGGAAGCTGAACCCTGGAAAGATGTAAGACAACTTGAATCGCGCCAGAATCAGAATCTCAACATTTAGCATATTCGATCATCAGCCGCGCCGCGCGGCGGCCGATCTCTACCGCGAAATTCGTGCCGCGGTCCCAGGGATATACCTGGCTCATACTGGCGTAGAACAGGCCGGGCAGCGGGCTGGGGATGGCAGGGATGTTTCTGGAATGGTTGACAAAAGGTACGGGCTGCGCGTAAGGGGTGTTGTGCAGCCAGCTATCCCGCACCCAGGCAGCATCAAAGGCCGGATTGATCCGTTGGATACCCGGTGTGAACCGCTCCAGCAGTCCCGCCGCGTCCATTGAGAAGTATTCGTGGCCCGGCTCCAGGTAATCACCGATGTAGATCAAGTGGTCGCCGCCGTAATGCTCAGCCGGCAGGAAATTGGTATGCTCCACCAGCGATAGGAATGGAAAGCCGGCTTTTTTAGGGATGTTGTACCAGTAATAGCCCTGGGGAGAAAGCGGCCGGTCCAGCGCCAGTGTCAATACCACCGCGCCCATGCTCTTTAATGCCAGCAACCCCTGCAGATAATCAGCGGGGAGCGATGGCGCCATTTTTGCCATCAAGCCGGGAGATGTCGTGGATAAGACCTGGTCAAAGACCTCGCTCGCGCCGTTCACCAGCACTTCCAGCTTCCCGCCCACCGGAGTGATAGAACTGACGGGTGATGAGAACTTTAAAACCACGCCCAGGCTGCGTAATTTTTCCGCGAAGAGATCTGAAAATCGCTGGAAACCGCCGCGGAAGGTACCCAGGCGTGTGGTACGAACGTGGAAGCGCGCCCACAACCAGGCCATATTCACCTGGCTGGAATAGGTATCCCCAAACTTGCCCTGGACCATCGGCTGCCACATTTCTTCATAGACGCGGCTGCCAGCCCACCGCCGCATCCAGTCATCCACCGTGACGCTTTCCAGCGGTTTCCAATTTTTGGTCAGGCGCAGATAGAGACCGACCAGCCCAAAACGCACCTTGTCTATTCCCCAGCCCAAACCGGGGTACATCAGCGCTGCCGGGATGGAATCGAAGGGGTAGAACTTGCCGCGATAGTACATGACGGTGGTGGGCCGCGGGAAGAGCACGTCCGCGGAAAGTCCCAGTTCCGCAATCAGGCCTAACATGTCATGGTCCGTACCGAACCAGTGGTGATAAAAAGTTTCCAGCGACCAATCCCAACCGGGTCGTTTAAAACCGGCAGCCAACCCGCCGGGCTGCTGAGCCGCGTCAAAGATCGTGACCTGGTGACCGGCACGCGCCAGATCGTACGCTGCCGCCATGCCGCCGTAACCAGCCCCGATAATGGCAATTTTCTGGCTCATGCCGTCTCCTTTGCATCCTCTGGCACACTGCCCCACTTTAAACCTTCGCGGGCGAAATATGCCAGGCCAACCAGGGTGATCGGCAGCCAGAGCGCGGCGTGCAGTACCAGCGTGTATCCGACTGCCAGCGCATTGGGTACACCGTAAGCTTGCAGCAGAGCGATGCCGGGGGCATCAAAGGTGCCGACATAGCCCGGCGCAGATGGGATGGTGGTTGCCAGGTTGACGATCCCGTTCATCAGCATCAACGCGAAGAAACTGACTTCGAAGGGGAACGCGTGCATCACAAACCAGTATTTGCCGGTTTCCAGTAACCAGATCACGGCGGAGGTGAAGAGGATCATCAACGCGTCCAATGGTGAGCGTAAGGATTCCAGCCCATCCAGAAATCGATAAGCCAATCCCTGTACTTTGCCGCGCCACCGGGCTGGAACAACGCGCTGGTTTACCCAATCCACCACCCGACGGGTCACCCGCGGGAACATGGCCGCCAGCAAGAAAATGAGCAGCACAACAAAAAAGACCGCAGCGCCGATCAATGCCAACGAGCGGATATTTCCAACAAAACCCGAGGAACCGGTCAGCCCGGCCAATTCACCTAAATCGAGGAAGACAAATGCCAGCATGACCACGCCGTCAAACACCCGCTCCACGATGATGGTCGCCAGGGACGCGGAGACGGGAACCCCTTCCCGCCGCTTCAGGACAGCCGCGCGTAAAACTTCTCCCGCGCGGTACGGGTAGATGTTATTCCCCATGTAGCCAATGGCCACGACCGGGAACATCTTGCGGGTTGGAATTTGCTTCAGCGGCCGCAGCAGGTAATGCCAGCGCCAGGCACGCACCCAGACTGCCGCGAAATATACCAGCACCCCGGGGATCAACCAGATGTACCCGGCCTGACCGACCGCGCTCATCGCCGCGGCCAGATCCATTTTCCGCAGCGCGAAATACATCAACACCAGGCTGATGGCCATGCCAAGCCAGAAGATCACCTTTTTCATGGCTTCATTCTACCATGCCTGAAAATCCCATCCAGCGCTGGCTGAGAGATGCCGCTCCGCTGGTTTAGTGACAGGTGTTTCGCAAAACTTGAATCTTGCGCTGCGTTCCACAATGACTGTCAAACTGTGCCGTACCTACTTCCTGGTAGCAGGCCCATACTTCTACCGGCAGGGTGGGGACGTACTGCGGATTGAGCAGCAGATAATCCACACCCCGGTACCAGCCGTCCACGATCGCCTGATTATACAGGCCGGCGCGCAGCAGCTCATCTTCGCCGGCATCCAGCCGCTCTCCCCAGGGGCGGTTGACACTGGCCGGCGGCACCTCCAGCTGCTTGAGACCGACTATGAAGTTGAGGTCATCCGTGGAAGTCATTAAAACGACGACCTCCTCCGTGACAGCTGTTCCCAACTGACTGCGCATCTGGCGATCCTGCGCGACGGCATTCGGCCAGCAGCCGCGCGTGTCATTCAAGTCCAGTGCCCACCCCACCGGCTGGGCTGTGAGAGCCACCAGCAAGGCGGCCCAGATCAAGATCAGCCCGGGCTTCTTGATCTTTTTTCGGAAAACCAGGACAGCGGCAGCCCAGATAACCACGATCACGAGCCCCAGAACGGCGCCGATGGCTGGCAGCAGCCAGGGCTCCGCGGCCTGCGTGGACGGCGCGCCAAACCTGATGACCAGGTCACCTGCCAGCATCGTTTTGAAACTAAACTTGCTAAACGAAAAATACGGGACCAGGATCTTTTCCCAGTGGGAAGGCAGCAGTTCCTGGTAATATGAACCCAGAGAAAAGCCCAGTGCCGGCAGCGCTGTCACGCCGACCAGCCCCGCTCCCCGCGTCTTACTGGCCAACAGCACGGAAAAGATCACCACGCCCAACAAGCCGAAGAAATCGAACAGGTTGCTGAAGCCCCAGTTCATGGCCTTACTGCCGATGGTGCCCAGGCCGTGGGCGATCACCAGCAGCCAGAAGGAACCGGTGAGCAGAGCGATCTCCTGCCAACCACGCGGGCGCTGCTTGCGCAGCAGCACAACAATACCCCATAAACCACCCAGGAAGCTGACACCGTGGGTTAGGAAAGTCTCAGCCACCGAACGGATCTGCTCCAATGCCGAAGGGGTCGACAGCGTAGCGGATAAGTAACTCAGGCCGGGAGACCGCCAGGCATCGATGAAATGCAGCGAGAGGGGAACTGAGTCCGCCCAAACCATGCGGATGTTCGGCCAGAACGGCAGATGCAGCCCGATAAACGCAAGCAGCAGTACGCCCGTATAAATAAAGTTGTTGCCGGCTTTCTTCTGCAAGATCACATACAGCCAGACCACCGGCAGCGCAAAGATCATATTCTGCCGGGTAAAAACAGCCAGCAATAACAGCAAGCTGCCCAGGTAGACCCGCCAGGGTTTGCCTTCATCCTGCGTTATAAAGTAGAAAGCCCAGAGCAGCAAGGCAGCTGTCATACTCTGGGTGATGGCCATGGAATAGTTGGTGATCATCGAAAGCGAAAAAGCGCTGACGGCTATCACCAGCAGCGCTGCTTTCCGGCCGGCCAGGCGGTTGGCCAGGCAATAACTGCCCGCCAGCGCGATCAGCCCAAATGCCAGCGCCAGCAGCCGCCCCGTCAGGATTCCCGGGTAGATATGTTGGAAGAGCCCCGGCACCAGAAAAGCCAGCGGCATCTTGTTGGTCCAGAAGCCGTAATCCTGAAATGGCTGATAGTCACCTGAGATGAAGGCGTATCCTTTGTACGCGTAAGATCCTTCATCGAAATTGATCGGATAGTACAGCAGGCGGTAAATACCAAAGGCTAAATAGATCAGCCCAAACAAGAGGACAGGCAAGTAGTTTAGCCATTTTCTGGCTGCAGCGTTATTTTTCATAATCTCCATCACTGACCGGCATTTATCCATTATACTTATTTACGTTCATGTCTTAACCGCCATTCATCGTCATTATTCAACACCTTCCCCTGTACGGGGGCTCTCAGGATTTAGGCGTTATGCCCCTTCTCACAGCAACATCCCTGAAAAAATCATTCGGCGCTGAAGATCTCTTCACAGATATCAGTTTTAGCCTGCCGCACCGCGCCCGCATCGCCCTCGTTGGCCCCAACGGAATCGGCAAAACCACCTTGCTGCGCATCCTACTGAAGCAGGAGGAGTCCTCCGGCGGAAGTGTTCATTACGCCCGCAACATCCGGATCGGTTACCTGCCGCAGGAGGCTACCTTTGAAACCGATAACGACCTGTGGGGAGAATGCATGCTGGTTTTCGCCGACCTGCGCAACCGGCAGGCAGAATTAACCGAGCTGGAACACGCCATCTCTTCCGGTCAGGCTGACCCGGATGACCTGGAAAGATACGGCCGGCTGCAGCAGCTGTTTGACCACCTGGGCGGTTACAGTTATGAGAATCAGATCAAGCAAACGCTGACCGGGCTGGGTTTCACCAGCCAGGATTATCACCGCCCGCTCAAGCAGCTCTCGGGCGGACAGCGCACACGCGCGCTGCTAGCCCGCCTGTTGCTTTCCAACCCGGACCTGCTGCTGCTGGACGAACCCACCAACCACCTGGACATCAACGCGGTGGAATGGCTGGAAGGCTTCATGCGGGATTGGGATGGCGCGGTGTTGTTTGTCTCCCATGACCGGTATTTTATCGACCAGGTCGCCAACACCATCTACGAAATGTCGCCTGAGTTGGAGATCTTCCGCGGCAATTACAGCGCGTACCTGGTGCAGCGCGAGGAGAGGTACCGCCGCTTGAAATTGGAGTACGAAGCGCAGCAGGAATTTGTTGCCAAGGAAGAGGAATACATCCGCCGCAACATGGCCGGCCAGAATACCCGGCAAGCCCAGGGGCGTCTCAAACGCTTGGAGCGACTGTTGGCTGAAAGCACGCTCTCACGCCCCCGCAAGAAACGCTCACTCAAATTTGGCATTCAAACCGGTGACCGCTCCGGCAACCTGGTGCTGCGCACCTATGGGCTGCAGGTCGGTTACGCGGACGAGCGACAACCGCTCTTCTCCACCCCGGACCTGGTCTTCAAACGGCTGGAATGCGCGGCCATCATTGGCCCGAACGGCGCCGGCAAAACCACCTTCCTGAAAACGATCCTGCAGCAGATACCGCCATACAAAGGTGAGGTGGACCTGGGCGCGGCATTAACCATTGGCTACTTTGCCCAGGCTCACGAAGGATTGAACCCTGAGCACACCCTGCTGGAAGAGATCGACTCGGTGGCGCCTTCTATGCTGCCCGGAGAGATCCGCGATTACCTGGCAAAGTTTCTCTTCACCGGGGAGGATTTTCAGAAACCGGTCAGCTTGCTCTCTGGCGGCGAAAGGGGTCGGCTGGCGCTGGCCAAACTGGCGCTGGAAAACTACAACCTGCTGCTGCTGGACGAGCCAACCAATCACCTGGACCTGCCCTCCCAAGAGGTGCTGCAAAGTGTCCTCTCAGAGTATCGCGGCACCATCCTGCTGGTCTCGCACGACCGCTACCTGATCGACGCGCTTGCCACCCAGATCTGGGAGGTGCTGCCAGAGGAGAAGACGCTGCGGCAGTTCTTTGGGACATTCAGCGAGTATCGCGCGCTGCTGGCCAACCAGGCATTGGCATCCGCTCCGCAAAAGAAGGACGCCGCCCCGCAGGCGGCTGAAACGCGGCAGGGGATCTCTCCCTGGAAGCGGCAGCAGCTCATCCAGAAACTGGAAGAGAAGATTGCCCGGTTGGAACAGCAAATGGCGGTCGTCTCCGGGCAGCTGGCCAACCCGCCGGCGGATACCAGCGCGGTGCAGCGTCTGGGAAGCGAGTATGTGCGCCTGGAGAAAGATCACGCCGAATTGATGGATGAGTGGAGCCGCTTGATGGAAGCTTAGTGCTTCCTTCAGACCGGGAATAAAAATACCCACGCTTATCAGTCTGGGTGCGTTGACACTTTCAATTGAAGCACGATACTACCGGTAAGCTAATCGCTGACCGCGGGAGCCGCTTCCGCGACAGCGGCTGGTTCATGCCCATCAAATATAAATAACTGCGGGAATTTCCGCAAGATCAGCACGGTGGCAGCCACACAGCCCGCGCCGCCCAGCACGATCGCGCCGGGGATACCAAGCAGCTGACCCGCAATACCGGATTCCATCTCGCCCAACTGCGGGCCGCCTTTGAAAAAGATCTGGTTGATCCCTACCATCCGGCCGCGCAGTTCATCCGGCGTCTGCAGCTGCCTGACCGTATTGCGGATAATGGTGCTCAAGCCATCCGCGGCGCCGATGATGATCAATGCGGCCATCGCCAGCCAGAAGCCGCGCGCCAACCCGAGCGTAATGGTTGCCAGGCCGAAAATGATCACCGCGCCTGAAAGCAGCAAACCCTGCCGGCGGATACGCCCCTTTTGCGTGATCACCAGTGCCACCGAGACATCGCCGATCGACTGTGCCGCTGAAAGCCAGCCGTACTCCACCGCACCGACTTTCAAAATGTCCCTGGCGACGAACGGCAGCAGGGTGTTGGCGCTGGAAAAGAACGTGGCAAAGAAATCCAGGATCATACTGGATAAAATGATGGGCTGCTTCAGGATGAACTGAATACCTTCGCGGATATCGGCGCGAATCGTGCCAAAAACGACCGGCTTCCGCTCTACCTCTGTCTGTATCTTGCCGATCAAAACCAGCGCGATGATCACCGCCAGATAAGAGATGGCATTCAACCAGTAGACCCAGCGCAGTCCCGCGTATGCAATCACCAGTCCAGAAAGCGCCGGCCCCAGGATGGCGCCAACGTTGACAGCGATCGAATTCATGCTGAAGGCATTCGGCAGTTCATCCCGCGGAACCAGGTTGGGGATGAGCGCCTGCCGGGCAGGTAAGTCAAATGTGATCGCGATGGATTGTAAAACGGAGAGGCCGTAGATCCAGCCCAGGGTAATTTTCCCACTGCTGGTCAGCAGCCCAAAAGCCAGCGCCACCAACCCCAGCGTCAATTGTGTGACAATGGCTACCTTCCGGCGGTTGAAGCGGTCCGCCAGCAAGCCGGCAAACAGAGATAGCAGCAGGACCGGGATGAAGCGCACCAGTCCGAGTACGCTGACCGCGATCGGTTGGTCGGTAATCTCGCGGATATGCCAGTACAGTGCCCAGACTTGCATCTGGCTGCCGGTGATGGAAATGAGCAATCCCACCCACAGGTACAAATATGGGCGGTGTTTTAAGGACGGCGGTATTACCATAACAACTCAGGTTCCCCAGTCTCGCAGGTAAAGAAAATCATAGCCAACGGTGCGGTTGGATAGTTTGGCGATCGGCGGCAGCATGCGCTTGAACTGGTTGCGGCGGATGCGTTCCACCACCCGCTCCACAAAGCCCGGCTCATAACCCGCGCTGACGCAATCCGAAATGGAATAGCGTTCATCCACCAGTAAATACAGCAGCTGGTCGACACTGGCGTAGGTATAGCCCAGGTCCGCTTCATCCGTCTGGCCGGCAAACAGGTCCGCGGTAGGCGGCTTGGCCACGATCACTTCCGGCACACTCAGGTCGCGCGATAACTGGCGCACCTGAGTCTTATACAGGTCGCCCAGCGGATTCAGCGCGCAGGCCGAATCGCCGAACAGGGTGGTATACCCCAGCAGTATCTCGGTTTTATTTCCGGTGCCGATCACCAGGCCGTGCTGTTCAGCCGACAGGTCGTACAGGACGATCATGCGGCAGCGCGCCATGATATTGCCGCGGCGGGTCTGGTCCATCCCGGGGAAGCGCGAGATCAGGCCGTCCGCCATCTCGGTGATCGGTACTGTCAGCAGGTCGATCCCTGCTTTGTCGGCGACCAGCTGCGCGTGTTCCAGTGATTCCTGCGAGGAGGTGCGATAGGGCATGCGGACGGCCACCACGTTCTTTGCTCCCAGCGCTTCCACCGCCAGCACACACGCCAACGCGGAATCCACCCCGCCGGATAATCCCAAAACGGCTTTGCTTAAACCAACCCGCGCCAGTTCGCTGCGGATGAAACCAGCCAGGATCTGCCGGGCGAGATCAGAGTTGATGCTTAAATCCACCGCTGCCGGTACCTTTTTTTCGCTCATCGGATCATCCTTTGTTAACGATACGATTCAGTTCCGCGTTAACCAGCGAGGTGCGTTCATCCCGCAAAAGCGGCAAACGCGCGCGGGTGCGGTGCAGTCCGCCGAGGTCAACCGTGGCCAGCGTCAGTGACTCCTCGTGGTACGGCGCCTGGGCGATCAACTCGCCGTCCGGGTTGAAAATGGTAGAGCCGCCCCAGAAGTGCAGGCCGTCCTCATAACCCACCCGGTTGGTATGCACCACAAAGCTGGTGAAGAGGCTGGCATACGCGCGGTTGATATGCTCTACCCAGCGCGCGGATTCCAGCTTGGGTTCATTGGTCAACCCCCGCCCCGGGGACGCGGAAGAGAACAGCAGCAGGTCGGCGCCGTCCAGCCACAGCAGGTACGGCGGCGAAGCATGCCAGAAATCCTCGCAGATGAGCATACCGGCCCGCCCAAAGCGCGTATCGAAGGCGCGGATCTCATCACCCCAGGCGAAGAAGCGCCCTTCGTCAAACAAGCCGTACGTCGGCAGGTAAACCTTGTGGTGCACATGCGCCACCTCTCCGCGGGAAAGGTAAGCCTGAGAGATAAAAAAGCGGTGGCGGTCATCTTCATCCACGAAACCAACCACAATGTCAATTTCCCGGCTGGCTGCCAGCAGCGGACCGAAAAGAGCGTCTTCTGGTCGCGGTTTATGCGCCACGGACGGCACCAGGTCCTGCAATACATAGCCTGTCAGCGATAATTCCGGGAAAACGATCAGGTCCGCCTTCTGTGAGACAGCCTGATGGATGTAATCCAGGTGTTTGCCCAGGTTCTTCTGCGTATCCCCCAGGACGGTGTTGATCTGTGCCAGTGCGATATGGATCTGCGTCATTCCACTATTGTACTCCACGCCGCTAAGTTGCGCTCATCCGGTGCGTGAAACGACTGTATAATAAAGCAGGAGGGATGACAGTTATGGAAATTTTACTCAACCCCAATATTGCATACCTGGTGATCGTGATCGGTTTTCTGATCGCCATTCTGGCCCTCTTTACCCCCGGCACCGGCGTGCTGGAAGTCGTCGCGCTGGCGCTGCTGGCGCTGGCCGGTTGGCAGATCAGCCAATTGGATTTCAACTGGTACGCGCTTATCATCATGCTGGTTGGCGTTTTCCCCTTCCTCCTGGCCTTACGCAAAACGGGTAAATGGTACCATTTCGTCATCGCCTTGTTGGCGCTGACGCTGGGCAGTACCTTCCTGTTCGTGGAGACAGGCTGGAAACCCACGGTCAATCCATTCTTAGCCGCCCTGGTGAACCTGCTGGTGGTGGGATTTTTCTGGCTGGTGCTGCGCAAGGGTTGGGACGCGCTGCTTGCCGCCCCGCGCAATCAGCTGGTTGATGCCGTCGGCGCGGAAGGCGAGACCCGCTCCCATGTTCACACAGAAGGCTCGGTCTATGTGAAGGGTGAGTTGTGGAGCGCCACCAGCCCGCGGCCGATCGAACCCAACAAAAAAGTGAAAGTCGTGTCCCGCAAGGGATACACGCTGGTCGTGGAGGAGATCACCTCCGCTGTACCAAATAAAAAGTAGAAGGAGACTTGAATGGATAACACCCAAATACTAATCTTATGTTCTGTCGGCGTCGTCTTCCTGCTGGTGCTCATCTTCCTGGTGAATGCCATCAAAGTGGTTCCGGAATATTACCGCCTGGTCGTTTTCCGCCTCGGCCGCTGCATCGGCGATAAGGGACCTGGCCTGGTTCTGCTCATCCCGTTCATTGACCGCCCGGTGCGGGTGGACTTGCGGGAACAGGTGCGCGAGATCCCGCACCAGGTGAGCATCACCAAAGATAACGCGCCGATCTCGATCGACTTCCTGTGGTTCTACAAAGTCCTGACCCCGACCGATTCTGTGGTGCAGGTGGGTAACTTTGAAATGGCCGCCCAGGGTATGGCTTCCACCACCCTGCGCTCCGTCATCGGCGGCATCATGCTGGACGCGGTCCTTTCCGAGCGCGAGCACATCAACAACTTGCTGCGCAGCCGCCTGGATGAAGTGACCGAACGCTGGGGCGTCAAGGTAACCAACGTGGAGATCCGCGAGATCGTGCCGCCGAAGGAAGTGCAGGAGGCGATGAACCGCCAGCTTTCCGCGGAACGCAACCGCCGCGCCGTGGTGACCGAATCCACCGGCCAGCGCGAAGCTGCCATCAATGTGGCTGACGGTCAGAAGCAGTCCGCCATCTTGCAGGCGGAAGGCGAGAAGCAATCCAACATCCTGCGCGCGGAAGGTGACCAGATGGCCCAGGTCTTGCGGGCGGAAGGCTACTCCAATGCCCTCTCCAAGATCAACGCCGTCGCCAAGAGCGTAGACCAGAAAGCCCTGACGGTTCAGTACTTTGAAACCCTGAAGAACATGGCCGCCGGCTCTTCCACCAAGTTCATCTTCCCGATGGAATTTACCAGCATGCTGGGTAATTTCATCAAAGCCAACAAAGATTAACCTTAATCTGCCCGAATTTCAGCAGCGAAGGGAGCACCCTCCCTTCGCTGTTCCTTTATAATGAACCTATGATCGAGATCACCGAAGCGGACATCCACGATTTATTGGAACTGCGCCGGCTGGAGCAGACCTGTTTTGCCATGGACGCCTGGCCGCTGCTGGACTTGATCGGTGTGCTCTCCTTCCCGCGCATCATCCGCTTACGCGCCAGGGTTGACGGCCGCTGGGCGGGGTTTATCGCCGCTGAAGTGGATAGCCGGCAGATCGGCTGGATCACCACCCTGGCCGTTTTCCCGGAATACCGCCGGCAGGGGGCGGCGAACGCGCTGCTGCTGGCCTGCGAAGCCGCCCTGCCCGTGCCGGATATTCGCTTGAGTGTACGCGCGAGCAACCAGGGCGCCATCCAGCTGTATACCCGGGCCGGCTATACCATCATCGACCGCTGGCCCGAGTATTACAAAGGCAATGAAGACGGCCTGGTGATGCGGCATTTGATAGCGAAGTAGCGCCAGTCTCGTAGGTCAGATAGAGCGCAGCGAAATCCGACGTGTGCGCAATGCGTCGGATTTCGGGTTAAGGTTTATTTCTACGATAAAGGTTCCCCCCTCAATCCGACCTACGAGATTCTTTACTACGTTCAGCATGACGAAAGAAAAGGCCGGCATCGCTGCCCTGAATCCGTCATTCTGAGCGCAGCGAAGAATCTCCTAGACAATCGAGAATACCACCTTATACACAGGATGAGAGGCCAACATCAGTAATCACTTCACTCAAACCTAACTATAAAAACTCGGTCATCCACCCATCAAGGTCTCTCTCAATATTGTAAGAGATGTTTCGCTTCGCTCAACATGACAACTATGGTAGGTCGGATAGAGCGCAGCGAAATCCGACGGTGTGCGCAAAGCGTCGGATTTCGGGTTAAGGCTTAATTTCTACGATAAAGGTTCCCCCTCAATCCGACCTACGAGATTCTTTACTACGTTCAGCATGACGCATGAAAAGGCCGGCATCGCCGCCCCGAATCCGTCATTCTGAGCGCAGCGAAGAATCTCTTAGACAGTATGGAACACCATCCTATACACAGGAGGAGAGGCCAACATCAGTAATCACTTCACTCAAACCTAACTATAAATACTCAGTCATCCACGCATCAAGGTCTTTCCCAATATTGTAAGAGATTCTTCGCTGCGCTCAGAATGACAACATTTCCCCCCATTTTCGCGAAAATGGGGGGAATTAAAAGGGGGGCCGAGTAAGTCGGATAGAGCACAGCGAAATCCGACAAAAATCCCGCCCTCGGGTAAGGGCGGGATCGTTTTCCAACACACAGTAAAGTATCGACTTTACTGCGGCAGCTGATAATACACCCCGGTCGCCAACAGGTCCGGGTTACCAACCGATTGCGCGGCCAGCATCTGCGCCTGGCGCGCCAGGTTCGTCGCCTCAGCCAGATTCTTCAAGGCGTACTCCGGGTTGTGGAAACCGGTGCTGTTCTCCGCGGCGACAAAGTCCCAGATGAACTGACCTTTGCGGTAAAGCTGCTTGGCCTGGTCCAACAGGGCGCTGTTGTTGGGTGAGATGGCATTGGCTGCCTTGATGGCCGTGATCGCGTCGATCAGCGCGTCCTCGGTGGCGAGTTTCGTCGTGCTCACCTGGTTTTGGATCTCTTCTACCCGCCCGACCACATATTCCACATCCGTGTGGCAGGTGCCGCAGGACTTCTCCGGGTTCAACAGCGGACTGTGGATGTCATGCATCGAATACTTGGCAGCGCCGTCACGGACGTACGGCATGTGGCAATCCGCGCAGGATACGCCGGCTTCAAAATGGGTACTGCCGGCCGTAAAAGTTTCATAATCCGGGTGCTGAGCTTTCAGCATGGGCACGCCGGCATCCGGATATTCCCAGTCCTTGAAGCCGAGGTCATTGTAATACTTGACGATCGATTCAATGTCCGTCCCATTCTTCCAGGGTACGGTCAGCACGTGATCTTCGCCGCTCATGTAGTATTCCACATGGCAGTTGGAGCAGACGGCCGTGCGCATCTCCTGCCGGCTCAGTTTGGTCCAGTCGATGCCGCGCTCCTCGTAACCCGCGATGACGGCCGGGTTGGTCAAGATCAGCCGCATGGTGTTGGCTTCGTGGCAGTTCGCGCAGCCGATCGGTTCAGTGATCTGTGTGCCCAGTTCCGCGAACGGCATCTTGCTGAAAGCTTCCAGCCCGATGGTGTTCCAGATGGCGGGGTTGTTGGATGACTTACAGGCGTAGCAGCTGCCGGGGGTCTTTTCATTCACCCGTTTCGTGCTGCGCACATCTTCCAGGCTCCATTCATGCCCGCGGTCATCGTTGTATTCCTTGCTGAAGCCGTAGCCGGCAAAGAGGGTCAACAGGCGGGGATCTCTTTCCAGCCAGGAGAAACCGGAGGAGCCGCCAAACTCAGTATCCTGCTTGTTGGTCTTGGTTTTCAACAGGGAATCATATTGGTTGGGGAAGTTCAGTCCCCATTTGGATGAATCAGGCTCCATCGCGGCGATGGTTTGCAGCGGTTCGGTGGCGCGGTTCTGCACAGGCTGATTCTTCAGGAAGATCAGGATGCCAACCAGCACCGCGGCCAGTATCAAAATCACAGCTACCAGGATAATTGTGGTCAGGTGTTTTTTCATTCCAGTCCTCGCTTTTCTTCAACAGGATATAACAGGGAATCTTGTACCGGCAGCAGGGTGATGCCGCGCTGGCCGTGAGCCACATCGCGGTGGCAGGCCCAGCAGTCGCGCCCCAGATTATGGACGTCTATATCCGCGACCGTGTCGCTATGACAGCGGATGCAGTTGGCTTGAATGATCTCAGCAGTTTCCGGGTGGATGCGGATGGCCTGCGGGGTGATGCCGGTAGAAAAGTAATACACATCATGCGCACCGGAGGCGAATTTTACGTAGTAATAGGAAAATATATTTCCGTGGGGTAAATGACAATCCACGCATTTGGTGACTTTCTCATGCGGCGCGTGGTACCAGTTCTCGTACGCGTAATCCATCACATGACAATTGGTGCAGGTTCTGGGAGAGCTGGTTATATATTTCGGCATATCTGTGACTGTGACAAATACCACCAGAACTGATAACAGGGCTGCTAAAGCCAGTAGTATCGGTGGTGATTTTAACAATACCTTCACATGGCACCTCCGGCATAGTAGACTTATTTTATCTATATTATCACATTATAAACGGATTAAAACCATCAACTCATTATAGAGAACCGCGCGGCACCGGTCAATACCCATATGCTAAAAAATCCGGCCACACTGGCCGGATCGTCTCAGGTGACGACAGGATGTTACAGTGAAACGCTGGAGATGATGGTGTCTTTCAGGTGATTGTGGATCGATCCCTTGACGAAAGCCGCGTAGACACCCTGGTCTACCGCCTGCTGGATCCCGCGGCTGTCTTCCACCAGCATAATGATTTTTAAGCGCGGGTTGATCTTGCCGACCTCACGCAGCCAGGCTGCCGCCGAGGCTGGCCCGCCGTTCTTCAGCAGCTCATTATCCACGATCAGGATATCCGTCCGAATCAACTTGATAAACAAAACGGTGTCTGCCAGCGTTTCCAGCAGCGGGTGCAGGTAAACATTCTCCAGGGTTAAGAGATACGAATTCAAAGAACTGCGCATGGTCCCATGCGGCGCGGTGATTAAAACATGTACGGGAATCATTTCTTCCATACCATGAGTTTAATCCGCGCGGGCATCCCGCGCATCACGGATTTGTTTATTTCTATCTAAATGTTACCTAAATGAATTTCGCGAATCGGGTTGTTTTTGCGCGTATTCCAGCAGTTCCCGCCGGTCATGCAGCTTCAACTTTTCCAGGATGTTAAAGATGTGCACCCGCACGGTCGACTCAGTGATATACAATTCTTCCGCGATCTGCCGGTTGTTCAGGCCCTGCCCGACCCGCTCGGTGATCTCCACTTCACGGCTGGTTAAAGAAGACTGATTATTCAGGTTCTCCATCTGCATGGCATTGGCCAGCTTGCGGGCTACCTCCGGTGAGAGGTGCTTCTTCCCCCGGGCGACATCGCGGATGCCCGCCAGCACTTCCACCCGGTCAGAATCCTTCAACAGGTAGCCGTCCGCTCCAGACCGCAACGCCACGGCCACTTTTTCATCCTCATTGGAGCTGGTCAGGATCAGCACCCGCGTCCCGGGGTAGAGCGCCCGGATCTGCTGGGTAGCTTTAATCCCGTCCATCACCGGCATATACAGGTCCATCAGCACCACATCCGGCTGCTCCTGCTCCACCTGGCGCAGCGCCGCCTGCCCGTTCTCAGCCTGACCCACCACCCGCATGTCCGCTTCGGTTTCCACCAGTCCGGCCAGCGCTTCCCGCATCAGGGGATGGTCATCCACGATTAAAACACGGATATGCTGTTCGCTGCTCATCTGCTTCATCTCCTGTCATGGATTAGTTAGGCAACTTTTCGGCAAAAACACTGCCAGGCTGGTACCTTCACCAGGTTGGGTTAACAGCCTCAGGCTGGCTCCCACCCGGTCGCACCGTTCCTGCATGTTTTTCAAGCCCATCCCGCCCGGATGCTCTTCCTGCTGGTCAAACCCAACCCCGTCATCTTTAATGCGGATCCAGGCGCCGTCCTCTGCCATCTCAAAACTGACCGTCACATGCCCGGCATGCGCGTGCTTCAGGCTGTTGTTCAGCGCTTCCATCATGAAGGGGTACATCTCCGCTTCCACCTTTTTGGGCAAGAAGAAGCTGGCATCCGCGCTGAAATCCACCCGCACGCCGGCGCGCTTTTCCACCGCCGCCACCCGGTTGCGGATCAGGCTGACAATGTTCGTCTCGCTGATGCTGCTCAACCTCAGTTCATACAGCAGCATGCGCATCTCTTTGAGAGCCTGGCGCGAACCGGTCAAGATCATATCTAATGTCTTGCGCAATTTTTCCGGGCTGGACTTTTGCTGCACCTGCGCCGTCTCTGCGGAAAAGATCAGCCCCTGCAGGGATTGCGTGACCGAATCATGCAGGTCCTGCGCCAGCCGGCGGCGTTCCTGCATCTTGGCCGTATCCGCGATCAGGCGGTTCAAGCGGGAGTACTCAAACAGCAGCCCAAAGGTGTCCACAGTGCCGTTGATGAAGATGATCTCATCCACCGCGAATTCATGTGCGGACTCCCACAGCGCGCACAGGTAGCCAATCTGCCTGCCGCGGATCTGGATGGATTTGCCGGCTGCCGCGTGGTAAACATTCCCCATGAAGACAGCCGGGAAGCCGATCTCACGGCCCGGCTGCGGCGCCACCTGCACCTCCGGCGCGACCTGCTGCCAGTCTGGTTTGAACCCCAGCAGGTAATCGAATGCTTCCTCGCTCAGGCCGACACTGCCGGCTAAGCGCATGACTTTCTCCTCCGGCTTAAAGAAAACCAGCGCCTGGCAACTGAGTATCTCGCGGATTTTCAGCAGGGATCCTTCGACCAGGTTGCCGCCGTCCTGTGATTCATTGCTGATCAGTACCATGTCGAAGAGGCTGATCAGATTAGTGTTTAAAGTCGATAAGCGGGTGGAGATCTCTTCGCGCGATGAGATCAAGTCTGCTTCCAGTTTCTGCCGGATGACCATCTGCTCATTCAAGTCATAGATGGTCTGGCTCATTTCGTGTTCGCGTAACCTGGTATTCCTGCGGTATTCCAGCTGCATATCCAGATCCAGTAAAAACCCAGAGAAAACGAAAGCAAAGGTGGCCATTTCCAGCCCGGGTAATGGAAAGAGGCGGAAAACATAAGTGCCATTAGCCAACCATGGCAGGAGGCCAACGAATGCAATCCTTATCACCGAACCCCGGTTTTCTTTCGGTTGCCTGACCGCCCAGCTGAAAAGTGTAATTGCCGCAACCACCATGATCAGGTATGAATAGCCCACTGTCAGGACCCAATACATGATGCCATGACCATAGACTAATAGATTTTTGGTATTGGTGGGGGTGAAGCTAGTCCAAATTAGGTGGTGGTACTCATTGGTAGCGGCCAGCCCAAAGGTTATTGTAGGGATAATAAATAGCGACAGGAAGCGGCCGTGCAACCCAGGCCAGCCTGGTCGGCTAATCAACATGGCATGATTTAGAAAGAGCACCGGCATGGAAAGTAAGCAAATATACTCCATCTTTGCCCAAAAAACTTTACCTTCAATGCTGATCACGGCGTATTCAGCGGCCAGGAATATACACCAGAAGAACATCACCAATAAGAGCAGCGCCAGGCTTCTATCCTTACGAGAGTCGCGAAAAACCGCTGAGATGAAGACAACCAGAGCAAAGACAGCCGAAGCCACACTGTAAAGCACGAATTCGGTGATGACATAAGTCGGAGTGGCCATACTTTATCTACTCACTGCTTTTATCCTGTTTCACTTCTAGTGGCTAACCATGGGGTTATTCAGTCACTTTTAGGATGCAATATCTTTCCCTATATTACTCTGGAAAACCCACCTACACAACTTGATAGCCGACAGACTTCAATATTTTCCAAAAAACACCCGGCGGATCGCTCCACCGGGTGCTAAGTTACCAGTTTTCTTGTTTTACTTGCGCACCACCACAAAGGTGCCGGTGAAATTCACCGAGAAACGCGCGGTACCGTCAGCGGTGTAGGTCACACCGGTCAGCACTTTATAAGCCGGGTTGATGGCTGAAAAAGAACCTTCACTGCCCACCACCGGGATCTCCACCCAGGCTTTCGCCCCGGCATCCCAGTACAGTACAGCTAGTGAAGACGGATTGCTGCCTGCCGCTAGGTTCATCTCAGCACTGCCGCCATCCGGGAGGATGCCATCGGTGCTGCTGGTCACTGTTTCTGTAAAGGCACTGATGAACGTCCAGCCATCGGTCAACGCTCCGGGCAGGCTGCCGCTTTCCACCTGTGAGAAGGCCGCGTCGCTGCCGCAGAAGCCGTCAAACAGCGCGGTTTCGCCAGATTCAAGCACCAACGAGGTGAAGCCGTAGCCACATTCCACTGGCACACTCTGGCCGGAGACGACCGGCACAATGTGCCCGGTCGGGCCGGTTACTTCAGGTTTATCCTGGGAGACCCCGATACAGCCGGTGAGCGTGACGATCGTGCCGGAGTAATCTAATACGAGGTCGGTACCGTTCGCTGTAGCCTCAACACCCGCCAGGGTAGCATCCACGCCGTTGTACAGCTCCACGCCGTAACTGCCGTTGGAACTGAATGAGGAGCAGTTTAATGTTGTCATGGATCCGTCACCGCTGACGACATTCGCGTAGATGCCGCTGGACCCATTGGAAGAGGAGGTGACATTGGTGATGGTGATCTGCGGGCTGGTGGTATCTTCGGAGCCCAGGTAGATGCCAAAGAATTCGTTGCCGCTGAGGTCTGAATCGCTGATATCAATGTTCCCGGCGAAATTGGTGAGCAGGATGCCTTGCCCGAGATTCTCTATGGCCTCAATGCCCGAGATGGAAACATCGCCCAGAATCCCATTCAGAACAATGCCGCCATCCTTGGCGTGATCCGTTCCATTGCTGTTGAAGGTTGAATTGGTGACGGTCAGGTTGTTGATGGTTGAACCGGCCAGGCCGTGGTTCGCGTTACCGCTAAAATCGCTGTCCGCGATCACGACATTGCCAACCGTACCCAGCATCAACCCATTCTGACCATTATCAGTGGACGTCACAGATGAGAGTGTCGCAGTACTGTCCGGATCCAAATTATAGAGGTAGACACCGCCGAAAGTATTCTCCGTGAAGACAGAATCGCTGATCGTCACATCACCATCCGTGCCTTCCACTTCAATTCCGTAATTATTGGAACTTCCCATCGCGTTTTGTATCGTAACATCCTGCGCACAGTGCACATATACACCGTCACCGGAATTATTGAAGAATGCGCTGAGGAGTCCAGCCAGGCTGACATTGCCTGAAGCACAGCTGACAATACCGTTGCTGTTATAGCTGGCTTCGATCATGTAATTCATGGTCACATTGCCATAGGTTGAGTCTGTATCGTTCCACGCATCGGCAACCAGGCCGTTGGTGTTCCCGAGCGAAACCGAATTCGTGTAATCGTACCCGCCGTAGAGATGGTTGCCGTTCAGGGTGATGTTACCGCCGTCCCACCAGGTGCTATCATCAATCTGCCATTCGCTCATCATTTCATTGTAGACGGCCACAGACGAGCCGGTCTGCAGGTCGGCACCGCTGCCGTTGGCGGTGCTCCACGCGACAATAGAGTCGGTATCGGATGTGCCCAAATCGATACTGCCCAGGGTAGCCACTGCCAGGCCGGCGTACTGATTACCAGCAAGGAAGTTGCCGCCGCTGATCGAAACATCGTAATTGCTCAGGTTATAACCCGCGGCTGTAGTATCCGGCAGTGAGTAACAGTACATATCGCCGGTAGCATAGAAGCCCGGGCACGAGGCAAACAGCACTCCCACCCGGCCGCTGTTGGTCGCGGTGAGATTTTCGGCGGTGATGCTGCCGTCAATGAAGGCCGCCAGGCCGTTGTCCGCGTTATCTTCAAACAGGTTGTCGCCGGTCAGGGTCAGCGTGCCGCCCAGGCCCTGCGCGGGGGCATTGTTGATGAAGTACAACTTCTGCAGGTCAGGGTCTGAAGCAAACAAGCTGTGGATGGACGCGCCAGTCCCACCGTTCTCCTGCGCGATCAGATCATTGATGGTGATATCCTGGTTGGAATAGATCAACAGGCCGTCAGACATATTGGTAATGAAGTAATTCGCCCCCAGCAGGGAGATGGGCTGGGTGGTGGTGGTGCCGTCGCGCCAGATCTGCATGCCGATATTATCATTGCTTTCAGCATAGATGGTAGCGGTATCTGCTTCCGTGATCAGCCCGCCGGAGTGGATGACCAGGCCGGAGGCGTCATTATTCGAAAATGTGTTATAGCCGCTGATAGAAATCTGGCCGGTAGTGGTGCAGGGTTTATTACCACTATCGCTGTAATTGCAGGTATCGATGTTGGCGCCGTCACCCGCGTTCCAATTGGCCGTCACCCCATCCAGTGTGACGTCACCGCCGCTGGTGACCACTAACCCTGAACCTAAATTGCTGATAAATGAACTATCCGTGATGGAAACATCACCGTCCGTATCGATGATGAAGCCCGGCTTGGCTCCTACCGTTTCTCCCGGCATACTGCCGGATGCAGTCACATCCACATTATCCAGGCTGACATTACCGGTGCCGGTGACCGCGAAGGTCTCATATATCCCGCCGGTGGTGCCGGTGAAGAGAATGTCACTCAACGCTACATTATGTGTCCAGTTGGTAATAGTAAAAGAGCCGGTGCCAAAATTTAAGGTGGAATATGGGGTGGCAGTATCCAGCGCGTTGGTGCTGAAGTTCCAACCGCCCTGGATGGCCAGATCACCCAGGCTGCTCAGAGCGGTCTGGTCGAAGTTGATGCTCTTGTCCGCGTCATTGTTGGTCGGGGCATTGTAACCATTGGATATGTAGACCGTGCCGACGCCGCTCTTGGCACTCAGTCCCGCGATCAGGTCGGTCAGAGAAAAATACTTGATGGTACAACTGGCGTCGCCTGGCAACTTGTCATTTGGGCACCAGGTGACGGAGCCTGTCACGCCGGCTTTCAACGCTTCTTCCGAGGCCAGCGGCAGCGGTTCACCATCCGAAGATAAAACCACCAGGCCGGTGTCTTGCGGCAGCTGCGCTAGTACCTCGCTGATGACCGGGGTGGGTTCCGGCGCGGGTTCTGTCGTGGGTTCAGCCGGAGGTTCCACTACTGGCGGGGTGACCTCAGCTGTCGGCGAAGGCTCAACCGGCAGTTCCTCTTGCGCATACACGCTCAGCGGCCGCGCGAAGGAGATAATAAAGGTGAATACGACGATCAAAGTCGTGATACGGAAAGCCTGTTTCGAGTTCTTCATACGACCTCCAGAAAAAAATAAACACCTTTATAAATACTAAATCATTCTTCGCGCGGAGGTATCACGGATTTGTTTATTTTCTCTAAACAACTTGTTTAGGTGTATTTATGTTGTATTCGGAAATATTTCTGCTGCCTGTGGGGTAATAAAAACACCCGGCGGATCGCTCCACCGGGTGCTATCTACCAGATATAATTGTTTACTTGCGTACCACCACGAAGGTGCCGGTGAAGTTCACCGAGAAACGCGCGGTACCGTCAGCGGTGTAGGTCACACCGGTCAGTACTTTATAGGCCGGGTTACTGGCTGAGAACGAGCCTTCTCCGCCCACCACCGGGATTTCCACCCAGGCTTTTGCCCCGGCATCCCAGTACAGCACGGCGAGTGAAGACGGATTTCCGCCAGCCGCCAGATTCAGCTCTGCGCTGCCGCCATCCGGGAGGATGCCATCGGTGCTGCCATCTACCGTTTCAGTGAATGCACTGATGAAAGTCCAGCCTTCGGTCAATGCGCCGGGCAGGCTGGCGCTTTCCACCTGTGAGAAGGCCGCGTCGCTGCCGCAGAAGCCGTCAAAGGCTGCCGTATCGCCCGTTCCCAATACCAGGGAGGTGAAGCCGTATCCGCATTCCACTGCTACGCTCTGCCCTGAGGTTACCGGTACGATATGGCCGGATACGCCGGGTTGTTTGATTGGGTCGTTACTTTGTCCGATGCAATCAGTGAATTCGATCAGATTGCCACTCCAATCCATCGAGAACTCCGAAAGACCATCTGCTCCATTGCCAGTAAAAGTGACTCCGGCCAATGTGACATCGTTCAATCCGTAAGCTTCAAACCCGGGATAGTCTGTTTGGACGCCATTGTATTCGAATGTGGTGCAGTTGAAAACCATGTTCTGCACACCATCCACTACGATATAAGCGCCAGATTCACCCGAATTGGAGACTTTGACATTTGTCAATGTAAGGGTATTCATGATCTCATCCAGATACAACCCGTTACTTTTAGCCTCATCAATGGTCGTACCTGTTATTGAAAGATCATCTAAGTAGTAGGCATCAATGCCATACCTGCCGCCATTGATCGTGGTGTCACTGATCGTGGCACTATTGGCATACTCAATATCGATACCGGTATTCAGGAAATTGCTGATCTGCGCCCCGGCGATCCCTAAGTCATCGACCTCATAGGATTCGATCCCATACGCGCCATCCGTAATAGTCGTATCCTGAATGCTGGCGGACATAGCAGAATCTATCTTGATGCCTGTGGTATAGTCAGCGATCTCATCACCTTCTTGCTCGATCCCTGTGCCACTGATAGTCGTACCGGATACAGCCACATCAAGCACATTATCGAAAGACATGCCAATGTAGTTATTCTCATAGGTGCTGTCTGCCACGGTCACATTATCTGAATCTTCAATAAGGGTACCGGTGCATTCGTCCCCCCAACCGTTGTTGTGAGAAGCAATACCTGAAAGATCGACCGTGGCATTATTCCACATGTAGATACCATCACAAAAGCTATTCCTGGTTTCTACATCGGTTATTGTTACGGACTGGTTCTCATTGCCGCCGATGCGCAGGTTATCCCAACTGTAGTCACTCCAGATACCATTCGTTTGCGCAGCCTCTATGACTGAGCCATCCAGAACTAAGCTCGAAACGCTCACCGTAGATTCGATGGGGTCTGCATTCCCATCGTACAGGTCGGTATTATCAATCTGGATCTGCGAATATGCATTTCCGCTATATAAGCCGCCATCAATGGTGATATCCGGGGTATTTAGAATTGTAATTCCGGTGCAATCATCTTGACCAGCTACATCGCAATCAACGCCGATCGCGTTATTCATCGCATTTGAGCTGCTGATGCTCACGCTATCCGCACCATAGATATAGATGCCGGTGTATGAGTTATCAAGCGCTTCGGTATCGCTAATGCTGACATTGCCGACGTCTTCCAGATAGATACCATATCCATCAGTGGTGGTGTTTGAGAACTCACTGGGATCTGAGGAGGAAGTAGCATTGATGTTGACTGTTCCAACATTCCAGACATCCAGGGCATCCAAATCGGTGTAATTAACCTTCACATCGGTCAACACCAGAGAATCCGTTGCGCCATCTGCAGCAGCAGAGTTATCCCACTGGATGCCGTTAAGAGAAGTGGTTCCAACAACGACCTGACTGAGGCCAACCGCATCCGCATCACCGATGAAAATACCTCTGCCGGCATCATCCACTACAATTCCACTCATGGTGATATTGCCATCGGCTTCCACTGCAAAACCTACATCCGAGCTATCATAAACTGCTGAATCAGTTACCTGTATATTCCCACCAGCGTCCAGAGACATCCCGGAAACATCAGCCAGGTCGCCCGCAGGAGCCCCAACTACAACATCATCCACAGTGATATCACCGGTAGTAATGATATCGACGCCATTGCTTGATATAGCATGGGTACCTGGGTTCGATACTCCCGGGTTATAGATGGTCAGACCGGAAACAGTGATGTCTGCTGTTTGGTTGATCAAGGAGATACCGGTTAAGAATGTTTGTCCGCTGCCAGCACCCTGAATGCCTGTAAATCCAGCATAGGCAGTATCAATATAGATCGACTCGTTAAAAGTTCCGGCAACAATTGTTAACGGACCGCCAACTGTCAGGTTACCATTCTTGCAAGAATCAAGGCCGATCAACGCATTGGCTATTGTTGTATAGGATACTTGTTGGCCATCGCAGTAAAACGATGCAATATTATTATTTAGCAGTCCCTTGAGGGCGTCACTGGCTTCTGTAGAGGCCAAAGGCAACTGTTCACCTGTAGCATTGAGCACCACCAGATCTACTTCTTCCGGCAGCAATTCAAGTACCTCAGCTGGTGCTGATTCCTCGGGAACTGCAACCTCTTCGGTCGGCGCGGGTTCCACCGGTTGTTCATCCTGTGCGTACACGCTCATTGGGCGCGCAAAGGAGAAGATAAAAGTAAATACGACGATCAAAGATGTTATCCGCAAGATCTGGTTGTTTTTCGACATGATTCCTCCGCATTATGGTAAATTCCACCATTAATAGTAAATGGTTTTTCTTGTAGATGTATCGCATCTTCGTTTATTTATCCTAAACAGTTTGTTTATCTTTCTCTAATCTGTTCTTCACCCTTCCGGAAGTAGTGAATAAAAGAACAGGGAGATCCTTTCGGCTCTCCCTGTTCTATCTACTTCTTGTTGTCGCAGGCACATTTATTGCCTGCAGATCCTGTTCCGGTGTTTACTTCTGCACCACCGCGAAGGTGCCGGTGAAGTTCACCGAGAAACGAGCGGTACCGTCCGCGGTGTAGGTCACACCAGTCAGTACTTTATAGACCGGGTTGCTGGCTGAGAACGAGCCTTCGCCGCCCACCACCGGGATTTCCACCCAGGCTTTCGCCCCGGCATCCCAGTACAACACGGCCAGGCTTGCCGGATTTCCGCCAGCCGCCAGGTTCAACTGGGCGCTGCCGCCATCCGGGAGGATGCCATCGGTGCTGCCATCTACCGTTTCAGTGAAGGCGCTGATGAACGTCCAGCCATCGGTCAACGCTCCGGGCAGGCTGCCGCTTTGCACCTGTGAGAAGGCCGCGTCGCTGCCGCAGAAGCCATTTAATGCAACACTGTCGCCGGTCCCCAGTACCAGGGAGGTATAGACATAGCCGCATTCCACTGGCACGCTCTGGCCGGAAGTCACCGGTACCACATGGCTGGACGGACCAGTCTGCGGAGCAGGCTTTTGAGCGACAACAATACAATCGATCAAAGTAAGCAGAGTGCCGCTGTAGTTCAGTTCGAGATCAGTACCATTTTCCGTTGTGGTGATTCCTGCCAGGGTGGCATTGACGCCATTGTACATTTCCACGCCGTATCCACCATTGCCACTGAAAGAAGAGCAATTAAGCGTGGTCTGTGAGCCGTCATCCCCGGTGACATCCAGGTAAATACCGCTATCATCATTCGAGTTGGAGAGTACATTCGTAATGGTGATCTGCGGGCTTGGAGAACTGTTAGATATCAGGGAGATACCCGATTTGGCATTTTGTCCAAAATTTGAATCGCTGAGATCCACATTCCCAGAAAATTCATTGAGCGAAATGCCATGGCCATGGTTGTACATAGATTCCACACCAGACAAGCTGATATCACCGTACATGTCATAGAGTGCTAATCCTCCATCCCCCTCGTTCCAATCGCCGTTGGAACTGAAAGTGGAATCGGTGATTGTTAGGCCGTCAATGTTCATGCCGTAAAAACCAACATAGCCATTGTCATCAAACTTACTATTTTCAATTGTGAGAGCATCCAGTGAGTACCCATTAAACCCATACTGCCCATTCTCATTCGATGTTACATTCGAAGCCGTGAGAGAAGCGCCATCTTCAAACTCAAAGGCAGTCAATCCCCAGTACAGGTTATTGCTAACATCCACATTGCTAACCTCGGCATCCCCATCAATGTATTCAAGGTAGAGGCCGTAGTCATTATCATAAGCGGAGATATTCTCAATCGTTACATCCTTTGCACAATCGATATAGAGGCCTTCACCGTTATTACTATATAGATATTTCTCATCACCCGAGATATCCACTGTACCAGAGGCGCAGATATTGATACCACTGCCGTTGTAACTGGATTCGATCGTATTTGTCATGGTTACATTACCGTAATTGGAATCCACATCATTCCAGGCCTCAGCTTCTAATCCGGATGAATTATTCCCTTCATCCAGACCGCCATAAGTATGAATACCATTGAGGGTGATATTACCGCCATCCCACCAGGCATCCCAATTCATATCCCATCCCCCGTAGTCTTCATCATAGTAAGCACCATACAACCCGCTTTGCAGGAAAACGCCATCGCCATCGCTGGATAGTTTCGCGGTGACTGAGTCGTCATCAGCTGTTCCCAGGACTATACTTCCTAGAGTATTGACAGACAAACCGGTCCCATAATTGTCGTTGAAGTAGTTTTTCCCACTGATTGTTACATCATAATCACTCAGGTCATAATCGGGATCTTCGATATCTGGCAGCATGTAACAGAACATATCACCATAGTCATAGAAACCCGGGCAAGAAGCAAATAATACACCTACGTTGTTCCGAGAAGCGTTTAGATTTTCCGCAGACATTGAGCCATCAATAAAAGCTTCTAAGCCATTGCCGGAATTGTCATTAAAGGTGTTTGTACCTGTCAGGGTAAGAGAGCCTCCCAGCCCCTGTGCCGGAGCATCGAAGATGCCGTAGTAATCTTCCAGGTCATAATCATAATCAAAAAGATTATGGATGGATGCGCCGGTTGTCCCATTTTCATTGGCTGTTAGGTCATTGATCGTGATATCCTGAGATGACCAAATCATCAATCCATTACTCATATTAGAGTTGAAGACATTCGTCCCCAGCAATGAGATCGGTTCGGTGGTGGTTGTGCCGTCACGCCAGATCTCTAGCCCGTTGTTATCATTCGCGGAGGCTTCGAGGGTTGAATCGCTCGCCTGGGAGATCTGTCCACCCGCATCGATATACAGTCCATTGGAACTATTGCTGTTGAAATGATTATCCCCATTCAGGGTGAGTGAACCGGAGGCAGTGCAGTATCCGTTCACATCGTCGTACTTGCAGGTATCTACGACCGCGCCAGTGCCCTGGTTACTATCTGCTGATACTCCATCAAGGGTTACATTACCGCCCGATTCGAGGATCAGCCCATCGGAGATATTACCATTGAACTGGCTGTCAGTTATGGAGACATCTCCAGCTGTAGAGATCAGGAAGCCCGGCCTTTCATTGGCAACACTCACTTCCGCATGTCCGCCAGATGTAATGACCTGAACGTTATCCAAGCTGACATCACCGGTACCGTACACGACACCAATGGAAGGGCTAGATGTGTTACCGGTGGTATTCGCAAATCGAATATTATTAATGTTTACGTCCGAATCCCAATGTTGAATTATAAAGGAACCGGTTCCAAGGTTTACCGTCGAATAGGGTGTTGTCGCATCCAACGAATTCGTGCCAAAGTTCCAACCACCTTGAAAGGTGAGGTTAGTCAGGTTTGTCAGAGTATCCTGGTCAAACCAGATATTCTGATTGTAATCATCTCCGACTACGGCATTATAAGTGGAGACTAAATAAACAGTTCCTCCGCCACTTACGGAGCCAATATTTGTCAGCAAATCTTTCAGGCTAAAGTATTTATTGGTGCAGCTGGCGTCACCTGGTAGTTTACCGGTAGGACACCATGTAGTTGAACCTGTAACGCCTGTTTTCAACGCTTCTTCAGATGCCAGCGGTAATGGTTCACCCTCTGATGAAATGACGACTATGCTGGTATCTTCGGGTACCTGAGCCAACAGATCGCTGAGCGGTGCCGCAGGAGTTTCTTCCGTCACCGGGGTCTCAGCCGCTGGCTGTACCTCCTCTGTGGGTGTCTGGTCTACCGGTTGTTCGTCTTGCGCGTAAACCGCGACTGGTTTTGCGAGGGAAAATAAAAAGGTGAACGCCAGTATACCGGCGGTAATGCGTGTAGTGCGTTTGATAGATAACATAGTATCCTCCTGATAAATTCAGACTAAGGCTAACTTTAGTATAATTTCTGTTCATTTTCCTGGCATCACGCTTTTGTTTATTATTTTCTAAACTATTATCTAAACAAAAAAAGATGAGCTTTCGCTCATCTTTTTTTTATTTTTCCCAACTACCGGTTTAGTATTCCGGCGGGGGCATCGGGGCGGGTTTATCTTTTTCCGGCACGTCAGTGATGAGTGCTTCAGTGGTGAGGATCATAGCAGCGATCGAAGCTGCATTTTCAAGCGCGCCGCGGGTTACCTTGGCGGGGTCGATCACGCCAGCTTTGACCAGATCCAGGTATTCCTCTTTAAGGACATCGTAACCGGTGTGCAGGTTCTTGCTGCTCTTCTGCGCCTGGCGGACGTTTTCCACCACGACAGAGCCATCTTTGCCAGCGTTCTCAGCGATCTTGCGCATGGGTACTTCCAGCGACTTGCGGACGATGGCGACACCGATCTTGGCGTCTTCATTCTCAACCTTCAGGGCTTCCAGGCCGGCAATGGCATTGATGAGCGCCACACCGCCGCCCGGGACGATGCCCTCTTCAACCGCCGCGCGGGTAGCAGACAGGGCGTCTTCCACGCGGTGCTTCTTTTCCTTCAGCTCGGTTTCGGTGGCAGCGCCAACGCGGATGATGGCCACACCGCCGGACAGCTTGGCCAGCCGTTCCTGCAGTTTTTCGCGGTCATAATCGCTGGTGGTGTTGTCAATTTCCACACGGATCTGGTCGATGCGGCCTTTGATGGCTTTGCCATCGCCCTTACCGCCGATGATGGTGGTGTTGTCCTTGTCCACTTCCACCTTCTCGGCGTGGCCCAGGTCACCCAGGACCGCTGTGTCGATCTTGCGGCCGGTCTCTTCAGAGATAACGGTGGCGCCGGTCAGGATGGCGATATCCTGCAGCATGGCCTTGCGGCGGTCACCAAAGCCGGGGGCTTTGACGGCAACAACATTCAACATGCCGCGCAGGCGGTTCAATACCAGGGTGGCCAGCGCTTCGCCATCAATATCCTCGGCGATGATCAGCAGTTCGCGCTTGCCGATCTGTACCAGCTTCTCCAGCAGGGGCACGATGTCGGTGGCGGCGGAGATCTTCTTGTCGTAGATCAGGACGTACGGATCCACGATCACGGCTTCCATGTGTTCCTGGTCGGTCACAAAGTAAGCGGAAATGTAACCGCGGTCAAACTGCATACCTTCCACGTATTCGGTCTCAAATTCCAGACCTTTGGATTCTTCCACGGTGATGACGCCATCTTTGCCGACTTTGTCCATCACGTCCGCGATGAGGGAACCGATGTTGCGGTCCTGCGCGGAAATGGTGGCGACATTGGCGATCTCATCTTTGGTGGTGATCTCAATGGCCTGTTCTTTGATCTTGGCAGCCACGGCTTTGGCAGCCGCTTCAATGCCGCCCTTCAGCAGCATCGGGTTGGCGCCGGCGGCCAGGTTCTTTAAGCCTTCGGTGACAATGGCATGCGCCAGCACGGTGGAGGTGGTGGTACCGTCACCGGCAATATCATTGGTCTTGGTGGCAGCTTCCTTCAGCAGCTGAGCGCCCATATTCTCAAACGGGTCTTCCAGTTCGATCTCTTTGGCAACGGTGACGCCATCATGCGTAATGGTGGGGGAACCAAATTTGCGGTCCAGGGCGACATTGCGGCCTTTGGGGCCGAGGGTGGTCGCGACAGCGTTGGCCACCATATCCACACCGCTCTTCAGACGGCGGCGGGCATCTTCACCAAATACAAGTTGTTTTGCTCCCATAATATATCTCCTTCGTTCTTTCTACTTAAGACTAGCCTTCCACGATCGCCAGCAGGTCAGATTCGCGCAGGATGAGCAGTTTCTTGCCGTCCAGCTTGATCTCGGTGCCGCTGTACTTGGCATACAACACCACGTCGCCAACTTTGACATCCATGGCGATGCGCTTGCCGTCGTCATCCCGGTCACCGGGGCCGACCGAAAGGACGGTACCTTTTTGCGGTTTTTCTTTGGCGGTTTCAGGGAGAACCAGCCCGCTTGGGAGCACTTCTTCCTGTTCGATGGGTTCGACAACCACGCGGCTGCCCAGGGGTTTCATATTCACTGCCATACATTCCTCCGATATAGAATATCTAGTATTCGCAAGTTTAGCACTCACGATATGAGAGTGCTAACACGCTCTATGATACCTGCATTGGTAATCAGAGTCAAGTCTGCCTGCCGGATTCTTACACAAATCTTATACTCCCCCGTGACTGCCATCCGCTTTATGGCGAGCGCGGCGTCGGGGTGGCATACAGCGACTCGCAGATCTGCTCGCCGGCTTCCACGATGCTCATAATATCTTTGTCGCGGTGGTACTGCGCGCGGACTTCCGAAAACACGCGGGCGGCCTCGGTGCAGTAATCATTCGTCTCGCGCGCCAGGCCGGCCAGCACCGAGCCGTAGGTATAGTAATACACCACGGTCGTATTGCTAAGCGGCAGCCCGGTGATGACGATCTCCGGATCCGTATCCGGGTTGCACTCCCGCGCCGCGCAGCTTTCCACCGCATTGCAGCCGTATACCGCGCACTTCAATGCCGGGATAGAGCCTTCATAGTTCTTGGCCTTGAAATAGACGATCCCCAGCTGGCCGTACACATCCGCGTTGGACGGGTCAAAGGTCAGCGCCTTTTGCACATTGCGCGAGGCGATGAAGAACTCACCCATCTGCGAATAGGTTTTAGAAATGGATAGATACGGGATGGGATCCTGAATACCGATCTGCTCGTTGATGTCGGCCGCGCGGGCAAAGTATTCCAGCGAATCGGTGTAGTACGGCGAGCTTGGATCATTGGCCGCCATGCGGCGGTAGTTCGCGCCAATATATATGTAGAGGAAGGTCATATTCGGCATGACTTCCACGGCCAGCTTGTACTCTTCAATGGCGGAGGGGTAATCCCCCATCGATTCCCATAACTGGCCGTAGATGCGGTGCACATCCATCAGGGATGCATCCTGCGCCACGGCCTGTTCAATGTACTGCTGCGCCTGCGGCCACTTGAGCGAGTCTATCAGAATCTCCGCGTAAAATGCCAGCGCCAGGGTATTGCGGTTGTCCAGCTGCAGCGCGCGCACCGCCTCCTGCTCAGCTTCGGTCAGGTATTCCTGCGTTTTTTCCCCGGCTACAATCGGGTTGGCGCTCCAATCCAGCACAAACGCGCGGATGGCATGTACCTGCGAGCTGTCCGGTGACAGGTCGCGGGCTTTGTTGATGGAGTCCAGGGCCTGTACCAGGCGTTCTTTGCGGGCGGCATCGGTTGTCATGCTGGCGGATGAATACACCTGAATGCGCGCCAGTTCCCCGTATAGCAGCCCGTCCTCCGGCGCCAGTTCAATCGCCTGCTGGTACGCGCTGATCGCCGCGTTCAAATTGCCGGCTTCGAACTGCGTTTCAGCCTCCAACACGTAAGAGCGGTTGGTGCGGGTCGGCGTCAACGTGGCAGACAGCAGCGGCTTGATATCCCCCCGGTCGATCGCCCGCAGCAGGTAGACCCCGCCCAGTATCATCACCAGGAAGAACAACAACCTGTACGGGTTGAACAGCTTCTTCCGGGTATGGAAAGACATCTGCTTGCCGGTCAGGTTCATTTTACGGCTGCGGTGTCTCGGTTGGGATCGCGCTGGGTAGAATTTCCACGGTGGGGGTGATCTTCAGGTTGGCCTGGCAGATGTTCACGATCTCATCCGCGTTATAGAAGGCCGTTTCGTCATTTGGTACGCCCTGCTTCAACAAAGCCGAGACCTGCACCGCGTCATTGCAGAGATTCAACTTGGCCAGGGTCAGCCCGTACAGGTAGTAATACTCAGCGATGCGGCCGTAATCCAACGGCAAGCCGATCACCACCTGGTCGCTATCCGGCACATTCCCGCCGCGCACCGCCAGCTGGAACGGCAGCAGGGCATCCTCATATTGCAGGTTGCGGTAATACATGGTGCCCAGGTTGCCCCACATATAGGGGTCGGTCGGTGCGTCATTCTTGGCCTGTTCGGCATACTGGATGGCCTTGGCGTACTCACCGATAGTCACGTAAGTGCGCGCGATGTAAGTATCCGGCAGCGGGTCCGCCGGGTTGAGCGCGTTGGCCTTGGTGAATTCCTCTACCGCCAGGTCGTACTGCGGCGGATCCAGTGAACGGTACGCCAACCCGAGCGAAAGGTGCAGGTCAGGCAGATTGGGGTTGAGATTAATGGCCGTCAGGTATTCCTGGATGGCCAGCTCATAATTGGAGGTGTTATGCAGCACAATGCCGCGCGCGCGGTGCGTTTCCATCATGGCGGGCTCCAGCGCCAGCGCCAGGCGGGATTCGTCCGCGGCTTTCTCCAGCGCGTTGATCGGCGCCTGGTCGGCTTCCACCATGCGCACCAGCAATTCCGCGTAGACCGCGTGCGCCAGCGCGTTGTTGCTGTCCAACTCCAGCGCCCGTTTCACCGCGCTTTCCGCGGGTAAAAACTCCTCCTGGGCGGTCAGCGCCCAGGCCCGCATGGCGTAGGCCTGCGGGTTGCTCGGGTTGAGCAGCAGAGCATTTTCCGCGGAAGTCTGAGCCGCTTTGTACTGCTGCGAATAGATCTGCACCTTCGCCAGGTTGACGTAATTGGCCGCGTTCTGGGGATCCACGGTGATAGCCTGCTGGTAGGCGTCAATCGCCTGCAGGTATTTGCCGTCCTTCGTCAGGCCTTCCGCGTCTGCCACATAGGCCTCGGGCGGGCGGGTCGGTGTCGGGGTGGGGATGAACAGAGGCGGTGTGACGGGCACGATCACCTGGTCAAAATATACCGCGCCGCCGATCAATACCAGTAAGAAGAAGATGCGGCCCAGTTTCAGGGGCTTCCGCTTCTTCAGCATGCTCCATTTGCTGCCTTTTAAGTACATGTGAAGATATTACCTTTATCCATGGGAAGCGTCAAGCACCCGCACGCCGGCAGGTCTGGCAGCCGGCAGCCGCGGGAGGGGCTGACACGGGTTACTTCATATCTTTATGCACCGGGTTGATCACCAGGTAAACCAGCACCAGCGGGAAGAGGTGGATCAACGCAGGAATATACTCGCCGGTCGCCAGAAAGAAGAGCGCGGGCAGCAAGATCACCCCGACATAGAGGTACACATAATTCAGGTTTCTTTTCTGCTTGAGGACGAGCACCACTACCGCTGCCAAAACGCTTAGAGCAGCGTCAATCCATAAGATCGCGGATCCCTTCTTCAGGGCACTGGAGGTGGAGACATACGCCGAAAAGATATTGCCGACAGCCGCCAGATCCAATAAAACACCGGTTGCCTTCCACTGCCGTCCCACGCGCTGACTGGCCTTTTCTTCCTGCTGCTTATTGCGAACAACTTTCGCCGGCGGCGTCATTTCCGCCATCTCTTTTTGCTGCTTCATAATGGCCCGGATCGTGAAGATCACAACCAGCAGGGCGATACCGACAACCAACGCTATCGTTTTAATATCCATCACTGACCACTTTCTTACAGATAGAATCCGCATATCAACTGACAGGCATCCGAGAAACCTCCTCGGATGCCTGTTGTTATACCAGCCTATTGGGTCTACATCAACCCACCCGGGTTAGGTATTTTCCTGTTCCTCGGGTTTGATCTTTCTGAAAGCATCTTTGATCGGCAGGAAGCCGAGGTTGAGCTTCAGGTTGGGATCCAGTGGTTCACCGTAGTAATCTGTCAGCTGCCGCGGCGGACAAGCCTTCTGGCTGCATAGAGAAACTACGATCATCAACAGCATGGAAGCGAAGAACGCGACGAAGGAGCCGATGTATACCGCGTCCCAGAACGCGCACCACCAGGCGTCACTGTAGACGCCTAAGTCAGCGGTGAACTCGCAAACGGCCGCGGTGGATTGTCCGGCAATGCCGAAGTTGAAGAAGAACCAGATCGCCAGGCCCCAGGTAACAAAGCCGCCAATAAAAGCGGAGACCGCGCCCCAGCTGTTGGCTTTCTTCCAGTACATGCCGAACGCGAACGGCACGAATAGACCCACCAGCAGCAGCGACCAGGCCATCACGGACAGTTCGTAGATCGTCTGCGCCCAGAGAGCGATGGTGATACCAACCACGCCGTTGAAGACCACCATACCGCGGGTCCACCAGAGCGCGGTCTTGCCTTCCAGTTTCTTGCCGGTGATGACGGGAATGAGATTTTCAGTGACCGCGGAAGCGCCTGCCAGCAGTGAGCTGTCAGATGTGCTCATCAAAGCTGAGGTCAGCGCGGCAATGAAGATGGCCGTCAGGATCGGGGATAGATGATCCATCGCGGCTTTCACCAGCAGGTAACTGGTATCTTCCATGCCCGGGTTCAGTTTGTACATCATGATACCGATCAACGGGGACATGATGCCGAACACCAGGTAGAGCACGCCAGCGCCGTAAGAGCCGTAAACCGAGGTCGCCTGGTTGCGGGCCGCCATCGAGCGCTGCATTAAGTCCTGCGTTGCCACCGAGCCGAGGCCGATCGCCATCCAGGCTGCCAGCCAGTACATCCAGCCGGTAACGCCGGTATAACCCAGGTAACCTTCGCCAGCCATCGGCAGCAGGGTAAATGGATTAGAGACGTACGTGGAGCCGGCATTGGTCACCAGACCCTGCCAGCCGCCTACCGCGCCGAGCATGCTGATGAAGACCAGGGTAATGCCACCGGCCGTGAAGAACATCTGCATGAAGTCCAGCAGGGTATCGGCCAGCATACCACCCATGGAGGTATACGCGGCCACGATGGTGATGATGACGATACTGCCGATGGTAGAGTCGATCCCGAACAGACCCTGGGCGATGGCACCGCCGGCGACGATCTGCGCGGCTGTCCAGGAGAAGTAGGTCAACATCTGCGCGATGACCGAGAGAACGATCATGGGTTTGTTGTAGCGGCGTTCAAAGAAATCTACAACGGTCATGTACTTCGCCCGGCGCATTAAGCGGATGAAGAATACACCCGACAGGAACAGGCAGAATGCCGCGCCAAACGGGTCAAACACCACGCCCTGGAAGCCGTAGTCGTACGCTGTCTGGGAAGCGCCCATCAGCGTTTCGGCCGCGAACCACGTCGCCATGATCGACGCGGCTGCCATGTACACCGGTAAGCGGTGACCGGCAACCACAAAATCCTCGTTATCCTTTACGGTTGTTCCCGCCCAGATGCCAACCCCCAGCCGGACGGCAAAGAAGATGACAATGAAAACCAGAACCAACCACCAGTGCTCATATGAACCGAGTAGTCCTTCCATCGAATACATCCTCCTTCGTTAAATCAACAGTGATTTGGATATCAATTACAGAGTCGCGTTGACTTCTGTAAGTACTTCCTCTAATTTCGCCAGGACCGTATCCAGCTGCTCGTAAGTGATGACCAACGGCGGCTCAATGCGGATGGTGTGAGCGCTGGTCAGCGTTCCGGCTACCAGTACACCGCGCTTGAACAATCCACTGGCGATCTGGAAACCGATCTCCGGGCTCTTGAAATGCTGGCCGATCAACAAACCCTTCCCGCTGATGTAGTCGTAGATCTTGGGGAAGCGTTCGGCGAGTTTTTGCAGCTTGGGGATCATGTACTCGCCTTTTTCCTTCGCCATCTTCGGGAAGTCTTCGCGGATGGCGACATTGATCGCCGCGATCGCCGCGGAGCAGGCCAGCGCGCCGCCGCCTGTAGTGGTGGTGTGGATGAACGGGTTCGGGTCCATCATGCACTGCCAGATCTCTTCCGTGGAGCAGAAAGCTGATATGGGCATAACGCCGCCACCCAGGGATTTGGCGACTGCCAGGATGTCGGGAACGACGCCCCAGTGTTCTACGCCCCACATCTTGCCAGTGCGGCCCAGGCCAGTCTGTACTTCATCCGCGATGAGCAGCACGCCGTGTTTCTTCGTGGCTTCGCGAATGCGCGGCCAGAAGTCATCCGGCGGAACGATCGCGCCAGCTTCGCCCTGGAAGGGTTCCATCAGGACGGCCGCGATGCCAATACCCACCGTATCGCAGATCTCCAGCTGTTTTTCAACCGCAGCCGCGTCACCGTACGGGACGTGGTAAACCGGTCCGCCGTACATCTGGCCCGGTGGTACGCGGTAATCGGCTTTACCCATCATGGACAGGGAGCCCATGGTCTTGCCGTGGAAGGCTTTGGTGGCAACAATAAAGCCTGCCTTCTTTGTGTACATCTTGGCAAGCTTTATCGCACCTTCAATCGCTTCGGTTCCGCTGGCGCAGAAGAATGAATACTTGATGTCGCCCGGCGTGATCGATGCCATCAAGTGAGCCAGCACACCGCGCAGGGGGTCGATCAATTCCTGGCTGGGCATCGGCGTGCGCTGCAGCTGAGCTGCCACCGCTTTGACGACATCGGGGTGGCTCCAGCCGTGGTCCATCATGCCGTATCCGCCCAGGCAGTCAATGTACTCTCTGCCAAGAACATCCTTGAAGATGGCTCCGCGTCCGGTCCATTCCGTGGCTGCCCAGTCACCCGCTTCTGTCACGGACTTCCGATATTCCAGCCAACCTTTGTTGAAGTATTCAGCAAAGTTAACTTTGCTTTCATCAATGATGGCTTTGCCTTCTTCCGTGGATACAGATGGCTTCTGAATGATCTCCAACCATTTCTCGGAATACGCCAAAGCTTCCTTCAAGTTTTGCGGCATATCAACGCCTCCTGGGGGATAAAAATGAGATTCGCGCGGTCGCTGAAATAAATAGACACGGACGCGCCCGTATGAACGAATTATCAAGTTTCCTGCGCGTATGTCAATTACAGCCGTGAACTAGATGTCATAATCCACCGCGCTAAAAGTCATTTTAACATAATTTTAATCAATAATAGCAGCCGCAAGGCTGCTATTTCGCTGAATATCAACAATTTACAGACAGTTTATTTCCGTTTTGAACAAAAGGCGTCAAAATCCCTGGCTACCACCGTATTGGGGAAAACAGCTTGCGCCTCGGCCAACACTTCCTTTTCGCGGTAGCGGCGGGAGATATGCGTCAACAACAGCTGGCCAACACCACAGGCTTTCGCCAGTTCTGCTGCCCGGCGGGCCGTCAGGTGGGCAAACTGCCGCGCCATATCCGCCTCTTCCTCCAGGTAGGTTGCTTCGATCACCAGGGTATCCGCCCCCATACACTCGGCTACCAGGTTATCAGTGCTGCCGACATCACCCACATGCACAAACCGCGTTCCAGCTTTCAGCGGGCCTAACACATCATCCGGTTGGATCACGCGGCCGTCCGCCAGTGTGACCGCCTGCCCGCCCGCCAGGTTGCCCCGCAGCGGACCTGGTTCAACGCCCAGCGCTTCTGCTTTTTCTGCTAAAAATGGCCGTTTGCCTTTTTCCTCGAAGCGGTAGCCGAAACAATCCTGCCCGCGGTGAAAAACCGGGAAAGCGGTGACAGAGAAGTCATCTTCTTCGATGATGACGCCGGGTTGAATCGGAATCAGGTGGATCGGCATGGGAGCGGGGGTGTTGCGGAGTACCACCCCGTACAACAGGTCATGAATGCGTTCGACGGCCGCTTTCCCCGCGAAGATGTCCAGGTATTCGATCGCTTCCCAGCGCATGAAGGTAGAGAGTAAGCCAGCCAGGCCGAGGATATGGTCCAGATGGCTGTGCGTGATCAAGATGCGGTTGAGGTTTTTAAAGCCGATGCCTGATTGCAGAATTTGGCGCTGGGTACCTTCACCGCAATCTACCAGAAAACGGTGTTCGTTGTGCTTGATCACCTGCGCGGACAAGCCGCGGTGAACAGATGGCGCGGATGCGGATGTCCCCAGAAACACAATTTCGTACAATGGAATGCCTCTCTACCTCAGAATGATGCTAATTTTACCTTATAACCCGCTCCCGCCGCGTCCCCCGTATCAGTTTCTGGCGGGGAAAACAAAAAAGAGCAGGCTTGCGCCTGCTCTCCGGCTTCGGGCTGATTATTCCAGCGCCTGTTCCGGCACCAGGCCTGCCAGGATGATCTCCAGCGCCATGGTATGGCTGCAGCGGGAGCGGCTCTGGAAGAAGTCGCAATCACATTTCCAGGTACCATCTTGAAAATGGACGACATGGTCATTGTTCTCGCCTTCAAACGTAACGGTCAGGTTATTGACATGAATCCGTTTCCGTTCCTCGGCATATCTTTTTGCTTTGTCGATCTTTCCGATCATTCCATAGTCCATTTGGCGCTCCTTTATTGATATGAAAAAGCAGCATGCGAATCTGTTCGCATGCTGCTACAAGCCTAACAATCCAATTTCAACAAATCCTCGCATAGTGTGTACCGTAACCTATCCACCAGTATAGTGTATTCCCGGTGTCAAGTCAATTGACAACCAACAAACTTAATCCAACGGATTCAAGGTAATGGTGTAAGTGCAGCCGGTATTCCCGGCTCCCCGGCAGCCAGTTTCCTCTACCAGGTAATTCCGGCCGCCGCCGCACCAGGCCATGAACTCTTTCAAGAATCCCAACCAGACCGGGCACGGTAACTGGTAGGGGATCTGCGCGCCGCGCAGCGCCGGGACGATCAATTGTACCCGGTTGGCTTGTTCCTTAACCTGGATGGCCGTCCCGGTCAACTGTTTGTATTCCGCTGAGATCAGCTGCAGGCAGGTGATGACCTTCCGGTGTACCGGCTGGTACAGAACTTCCGGTTGGAAGAAGCCCAGCGGTTCAGCCGCCCGCCGCAGAAAACCTCTAAACAAAGCTTGCCCGATGCGGTCTTCCAATCCGCGGCAAGCCAGCACGCCGGCGGCTGATTCAAGCGCGCGGTGAGAACCGGCCAGGTCTACAGCCGGCCCGGTTTCCAGCGAGACACCCGGGAAATCTTGCGGCCCCAGAATCTCAATCACCGCCTGCGCAGCCAGGTCCAGCCAGTTGATCTCAAAAGAGGTGTTGCGGATAGAGAGTTCGATAATACTCCTCCGATTAATTTTGCCTATTATACTTTGTATCGTACAACTTTCACCTGACAGGGTAAATACGCAGGTTGTTGATGTTGCCGGATAGCCAGGCGCGCCTTTCTGCCCTGGCCCCTCTGGTATAATCTTTTTATGCGCAGCTCTCATTTAAGATCGTTGATGGTTCTGAGCATCCTCATCCTGGTCTCCGCTTGCGCGCCGGCCAGCGCCGGCAGTCAACAAACATTCAGCGGTGAATTACCCCCCTATGTCGCTGAACCCAGTCCAACCTCCTCCGCCAGCGCTGCCGCGTCAACCCCGGCCGCGGCGCCGGAAGCCACCCCCACACCCATTGTGTATATCATCCAACCGGATGAGCTGGTTTCTGCCATCGCTTTGCGCTACGGGGTGACCCTGGCGCAAATCCAGGCGGTCAACCCGGGGCTGGACCTGAACTTCCCCGGCGATAACACACCGCTGATCATCCCTCCGCCGCAAGCCACACCCGGCGCGCTGCCGCAGCCGACGGCGGTTCCGCTTACCATCCTGGAGCCAACCTGCTATTCAGCCGCGGACGGCGCCGCGCTCTGCCTGGCGCTTGCTCAGAACAACAACGCGGTTCCGGTTAGTTTCATCACCGGCCAGTTCGTGGTTCAATCTGGTGGTGCCAGTTTGCCGCAGCCCTTTTCGGCCTTGCTGGATACCCTGCCGGCCGGCGCGTCCATCCCGCTTTACGCCTACTTTCCAGCTCCGTTTCCGTACCCGTTTACCGTTTCCGCGGCCATCCAAACAGCTGTCCAGAATTCTCAAACCTCTCCGCCTGTTCTCTCCGTGCTGGTCGACAGCGTTGAGATCTCCTCAGACGGGATTGGCGCGCGGATCTCCGGTAAGGTGACTTCCACCACGGCGCTGCCAGCCGCGGTCGCCGTGGTGGCTGCCGGCTATTCCGGCAGTCTGCCGGCCAGCATCCGCCGCATCGAGTTATCGCCGCCCGCCGGCGCGGCTGAACTGCCATTCACGATCTGGGTCTACAGCGCGGGTCCAGCCATGGACCGGGTGGAAGTATTTTCAGAGCCATTCCAATAGTCAAATAAAAAGCGGACCCCGGTTAACACATCTACCGGGATCCGCTATTTTAATTACCAGTCTTCTATTATTACGGCTTAACAAAGACGGCGTAATCGTAGGTGAAGACGCCTTTCGGGTAGTCTCCCATGCCGTCATTGATCTTGCTCTTGAAGGTCACCAGCATCTGCAAATGATGCTCACCCGCCGGCCAGCTGTCCAGGTTGTATGCCACCACGCGGCAGGCCTGGCCCTGGTTGGCAAAGTCTTCGCTCAGCAGATTCTCGCCAGTCTGTTTCACACCGTTCAGTGTGAAATCCAATTGAATATTCTTAAAGTTCTGCTCCAGCTTGGCCTGGTCGGTAGCGCACCAGAAGTAACCCCACAGTACCTGTTGGCTTTTCTTGAGCGGTACGGTATAGGAATACGTCTCTCCTGGAACGGTCAGATCGTCATAACTTTCCTGCGCCAGGTCCTCCAGGATCGCGGCCTTACCGCTGTACAGGAATTCCCGCGCCGCATCCACGGATGTGACCTGCGGGCTGCCGCTGGGGACGATCCCGGCGCCTTCCGGCATCAAGATGGCGTTCACAGCCGCATCCAGAATGTAATCCGTTCCGGACAAGACATTTTCCGCGTTGACCGGGACCGGGTTGGTCAGCTGGACGCCCTGCCCTTCCAGGAAGATACTGCCATCCGGCAGGGTAAAGCGGCCGGTCGGCGCTTGCAGGCTGATGCCGTCCGGCAGGCTGAACTGACCGCGCCCGACCTCTGCTTCCACACCTGCGCTGGGCGTCTCACCAAATACCATCATGCCCGGCACCTGGCTGAAGCCGTAGGCTTCGATCTCACAGGCGCTGGCGCAAGCCTGCCCGACCAGGACTGCCATCTTGTCAAACTTATACTGTTCCTGGCTGGGTATTACTTTTTCCGCCAAACCTTCCGGCTCAAATTTCCCTGTCGCGTCGGAATAATACTCCAGCTGGCCCAGCGGTATTTCTTTATTGTAAAGATAGCCGGCCAACCCCAACGGAGCGCCGCCGCCATTCTGCCGGAGGTCAATAATGATGCCGCTGACCTGGTTAGCATCAAAGGTTTTCAAGGCGCGGGTGAAGAGCCGGATGATCAGGTTGAGATCATCGTCAAAGCTGTCAATTTTGACATACCCGACACCGCTGTCCAGTATTTTGTATTCCACCGGCAGCGCGATCGGGTCAAAACCATTATAGATGGAGGTAATACTGTAGCTGTCCCATTCCGGTGCGGCGGTGATGGTCACCTTCTTGTCCTTGCCGCTGACGGTCAGGAATCCGAATTCGGTCTGGGTGCCCTGCGGCGCGCGCAGCAGGTAGCGTGCCTGTTGGTACTGCAGGGCGAAATCCGTAGAAAACGGCGCCGACAACGGTTTCACAGCCGCCAGGGCATCCATCACCGGCTGGCCGTTCACAGTGACCAGCAGATCCCCCGCCTGCACGCCGGCCTGGCCGGCCGGTCCGCCCGGCGTGACGAAAGTGGTAATCACCCCGCCGTCATCCAGCACCCGGATGGCGAAGCCGTAGCCGTTATTTACCGCGTCCTGGTAGATCTGGCTCTCCAGTTCACCCCCGCCCATGCCGACATGGCCGTCATGGAAGGCCCAGGTAAAGTCGCGGATGGCCAGGTAAAAGCCTTCAGCGTCCTTCGCGTCTTCCGCGGCCTGAATCCGCGGCATCAGCTCGGCATAGACCGCGTCCCAATCAGGGGCTTTGCCTTCAATCCCATTGAACGCGTATTCCTTCTTCAGGATGTCAAACATCTTCTGGAAGGCGTCGGTGTAGGTGTCTGCCGAGAAATCCTTTAGCGCCACATCCGCCGGCTCATACAGCGTAAATTCTGGCTTGGCTTCGCGGGAGAAGGTGAAGGGATCCGTGTCCAGGTCCACCACCGTGTAGCCAGCGGATACTTCCGCCACCGGGTCATCCGCGGTGAAGAGCAGTGCGTCAGCGCCAAAGCCGCTGGGGAAATTCTGCTTGCCGTCTGGCGACCAGATGATCAACTTGCCGCCGGTCACTTCATCCTTGTTCTCTGTGTCTGTCTTGACGGACGCCAGGTAAGTCGGCCAACCGTAGGAGGGATCATCGCCTTCAGAATATGGGCCGCCGGTCAAGTTCGGCCAGTAAGCCACCGCGAAGATCTGCACGCCGGTATCAGATTTGCCGGAAGGGTCCACGATGTTCAATTCACCCTGCGGCTGCACAGGCAGCTGCACCGAGAAGGTGGCCTGGTTGTTCTCATAATCGGATTGCATAAATCCCAGCGTTTGCGACTCGGTTGTTGTCAGGTATTCGCGGTCGCGGCGGACGAAACCCGTCATATCCGCCAGCGCGACTGCCTGTTCCACCATGTAGGTTTCCACCACAAAGTCATTGGTGTACGAGAAACTGCCGGTGATCTCGACCGGACCGGTCTTTGTATCTTGCGGCTGCGCGGCAGCCGGGGTGGCGGCGGTATTGTCACCCGTTGCCTGACAGCCGGCCAGAATTAAAATAAACACCAGGCTGAAAATAAGAATGAAACCCTTCTTCATTGCTCGCTCCTTGTCCTTACTGGAATATCCTGATTATAGTAGAAAACGAGCGGGATATCCGCGCAGAGGATGAAATCACACCTTGACGCGACCTTCTTTTAATGGATAATTACATCAGAACAGCTGTGACAGAGGAAAGTAATCCGACTGGACCTGCCAGGGAGGCAGCGGGCGTAGACTGAAACCCGCGCTCAGGATAAACGGATGAAGTTCCCTCTCGAGCTGCCCGGGTGAACCAGTACCTGTAGTCCGGGCCGGGTGTCTGACGTTACTCAGACGGCAAGCCAGAGCAAAGGCTTGCGTGAGTGGGCTGCTGGCAGCCAAATTGGGTGGTACCGCGGATTCATCCGTCCCAATCCGGGACGGTTTTTATTTTAATGTAAGGAGTGATCATGACTGATACTGTATTACCGGAACTGGAACAAGCCCGCGCGGCGGCGCTATCCGCGCTAACCGGGATTTCCTCCACAGAAGATCTGGCGCTGTGGAAGACGGCTCACCTGGGGAAAGCCGCACCTGTGATGCTGGCTCTCTCCAGCCTGGGCAAGCTTCCCGCGGAGGTCCGCCCGCAGGCCGGGCAGTTAGCCAACCAGGCCCGTCAGGCGCTGGAAGCCGCGTACGAGGAAAAAGCCGCTGCCATCCGCCAGGAAAACCTGACACGGATGCTGGAAAACGATAAGGTAGATATCACCCTCCCGGGCCGTCCGCCGCGCCGCGGCCGGCTGCACCCGGCTATGCAAAACCTGCGCGATATCTACCATGTCTTCGCGGAGATGGGTTTTCAGGTGTATCGCTCACCGGATGTTGAAACCGATGAATATAACTTTGAATTACTGAACATCCCCGCCCACCACCCCGCCCGGGATATGTGGCAGACATTCTATACCACCCGGCCCGGCGTGCTGCTGCGGACGCATACCTCCCCCGGGCAGATCTGGGCGATGCGTGAACGCGCGCCTGAATCCATCCGCGTGATCCTGCCGGGCATGTGCTACCGCTACGAACAGATCACCACCCGTTCTGAGATCCAGTTCCACCAGGTGGAGGGATTGATGGTCGGCCGCAACGTGACCTTTGCTGACCTGAAAGGCACCCTGACGGACTTCGCCCGCCGCATGTTCGGTGACTCCGTTCGCACCCGCTTCCGCCCCAGCTACTTCCCCTTCACAGAGCCCTCCGCGGAGATGGATGTGGAGTGCTTCCTGTGCGGCGGCGCCGGCTGTACCGTTTGCAAAAATGCCGGCTGGCTGGAGATCCTCGGCTGCGGCATGGTTCACCCGGTGGTGCTGAGCAACGGCGGCTATGACCCTGAGGTCTTCAGCGGTTTCGCCTTTGGCATGGGTCCGGAACGCATTACTATGCTGCGCCGCAAGATCGATGACATCCGCTATTTCTGGGGCAACGACACCCGCTTCCTCGAACAATTCTAAAGGTGAGAAGATGAAACTACCCCTTTCCTGGTTAAAAGATTATGTGGACATCACGCTGGACCTGGAGCAGCTGGCAAAAACGCTGACCATGGCAGGCCTGGAGGTGGACGGCGTCACCCTGGTGGGTTTACCCATGCCCCCCGGTGAAAAGCATGAATTCAAGTATTCCGGCCTGACCTGGGAGCGCGATAAGATCGTGGTTGCCGAGATCCTGGAAGTCAAGCCGCACCCCAACGCCGACCGGCTGGTACTCTGCCGCCTGAACGACGGCGAGCTGATGTATGAGGAGATATTGACCGGCGCGCCGAACCTGTTTCAATTCAAAGGCATCGGGCCGCTCAATCCACCGCTGAAAGTGGCATACGCCAAAGAAGGCGCGCGCATCTATGACGGCCACCAACCCGGCCTGGAACTGACTACTCTGAAACGCGCCAAGATCCGCGGCGTGGAATCCTTCTCGATGGTCTGCTCTGAAAAAGAACTGGGTATTTCGGAAGAGCATGAAGGCATCATCCTGTTTGACGAGGACGCGCCAACCGGTATGCCGCTGGTGGACTATATCGGCGACGCGGTTTTTGAACTGAGCATCCTGCCCAATATGATCCGCAACGCCTGCGTGCTGGGTGTAGCCCGGGAACTGGCTGCCATCACCAACCAGGCGCTCCGCCAGCCCGCGCTGACAGTCCAGGCCGCCGGCCCGGCTGTCACCAGTAAAGTGAAGATTGAAATCAAGACGCCGGAACTGAACCCGCGCTTTACCGCTGGCCTCATCGAAAACGTCACCATCCAGCCGTCGCCCTGGCGGGTACAGCACCGCTTAAAGCTGGCCGGCATGCGGCCGATCAACAATATTGTGGATGCCACCAACTACCTGATGTTGGAATTGGGGCAGCCGCTGCACGCCTTCGACTATGACGCGCTCAAAGCCCGCGCCGCCGGGAAGACGCCCACCATCATCACCCGCCAGGCAGCAGCCGGCGAGAAACTGACCACGCTGGACGGCGTCGACCGTAAACTGGATGCCTTCACGGTGCTGGTGTGTGATACGACCGGGCCGCTTTCCATAGCCGGCGTGATGGGCGGCGCCGAATCAGAAGTCAGCCCCTCCACCCGCACGGTGCTGCTGGAGGGGGCGAGTTGGAACTTCATCAATATCCGCAAAACGGTCGCGGCCCAAAAGCTGGCATCGGAAGCCGGGTACCGTTTTAGCCGCGGAGTCCACCCGTCACTCACGGCAGGCACCGTCAGCCGCTGTTTGGAATTGATGCGCCAGTGGTCAGGCGGGGTAGTGGATGCCGGCCTGGTGGATGCCTACCCGCTGCCCGCGCAGCCGGTAGAAGTCACCATCACCGAAAAAGATGTGCGGCGGATCCTGGGTATCTCCCTGAAAGCCGCTGAGATCGTCGATCTGCTGCGCCGGTTGGGCTTCAGCTGCCAGGTCAGTGACGCGTCCGTCAAAGTCACCGCCCCGGACTTCCGGCTGGACATCGGTACTGGCGCTGTTGGCCGGGCCGACGTGCTGGAAGAGATCGCGCGCATCTACGGTTATGAGCGCATACCGGAAACCCGCCTGGAAGATAAAATGCCGCCGCAGTTCGGCAACCCGAGTCTGGAACGCGAAGAGCGGCTGCGGGATGTGCTGGCCAATCTCGGCACGCAGGAGGTCGTTTCTTACCGCCTGACCACGCCGGAGCGCGAAGCCAGGTTGACCCTGGCTGGCGCGCCGCTGGCTGATGGTGAGTATGTGGCATTACAGAACCCGATCACCCCGGAACGGCGGGTGATGCGGCGCAGCCTGCTTTCCAGTGTGATGGATGCGCTGGAGAAGAATGCCCGCACAGCCAACTCGCTGGCGCTGTTCGAGGTTGGCAATGTCTACATTCCGGTTGACGGCCAGACTCTACCGGACGAGCAGCCGCGCGTGGCGGTCGTCATGGCTGGCCTGCGTCACCCGGCTGCCTGGGACGTGAAGGAACCGCCCAGCTTTGACTTCTTCGACCTGAAAGGTCTGCTGCTGGACCTGGCTGCCGCCTTCCAGCTGCCGAATGTACGGGTGGAGAGCTCTGCCAACCCGGCCTTGCATCCGGGGAAACAGGCCAGCCTGCTGAGCGGTGATGTCATTCTGGGCCAGTTCGGCGCGCTGCACCCGCTGGTCAAAGCCCGCTATGAAGCCACCTACGCTGAGATCCTCACCGCCGAGATAGACCTGCGCCTGTTCTTTGAATGCGCCACCAAATCCGGCCAGTTGGTGCCGGTGCCGGCTTTCCCGCCCATCCTGGAAGACATCGCCATCATCGTGGATGAAGCTATCCCGGCCGGGCAGATCGAAGCGCTGATCCGCCAGACCGGCGGTAAGCTGCTGGCCGACGTGAGCTTGTTCGATATCTTCCGCGGCGCGCAGATCGGCGCGGGGAAGAAGTCGATGGCGTACAGCCTGACTTACCAGGCGCCAGACCGAACCTTGACAGATAAGGATGCCACCGCCATCCGGCAGAAGATCATCCGTCGGCTGGAGCTGGAATTCAACGCGAAATTGCGCGGTTAAATAAGCAACCGGGAGGTTATCAACCTCCCGGTTTTTGTTTATCTTCAGCGCTGCCGCGATGTTCACGGCAGCGAAATGGTAAAACTACATCTGGGTGGACTGCCCGCTGGCGGCATGCGCGGCTTCCATCACCACCTCGCTCAGGGTCGGGTGCGCGTGGATGTTGGCGGCAATGTCTTCAACGGACAGTTCCATCCGCTCGGCCAGGGTGAGTTCCGGCAGCAGCTCCGAAACCTCCACGCCGACCATGTGCGCGCCCAGCAGCTTGCCAGTCTTTTCATCCATCACCAGCTTGCAGAAACCAGCGCTTTCGCCCATCCCCAACGCCTTGCCGTTGGCCTGTAATGGGAACTTGCCGATTTTAACGGTGTAGCCCTTCTCGGCTGCCTGCGTTTCGGTCAGCCCGAAGGACGCGACCTGCGGATGGCTGTACGTGGCGCGCGGGATCATGGTGTAATCGATCGCGTGGGTTGCATGCCCGGCGATAGCCTCCGCGGCCAGGATGCCTTGCGCCGAAGCCACATGCGCCAGCAGCAGCTTGCCGGTAATATCGCCAATCGCCCAGATGCCGGGTACATTGGTGGCCATGCGTTCATCCACCTCAACGTACCCGCGGGGAGACACTTTTACGCCGATTTCTTCCAGGCCAATCCCGGCGGTGTTGGGTTTGAAGCCGATCGCCACCAGCGCTTGATCCGCCAGGATAGTCTTTTCGCCGGCCGGCCCGGTCACCACCACCCGCACGCCTTCCCCTTCCGGGGTGATGGACTGCACGCGGTGACCGGCCAGCACCTCCATGCCGCGTTTGGTAAAAGCCCGCGTCAGCTCCTGGCTGACCTCTTCATCTTCCAGCGGGGCGATGCGCGGCAGCATTTCCACCAGCGTGACCTTCGCGCCGTAGCTATTCCAGACGGTCGCGAACTCCAAGCCCAGCGCCCCGCCGCCGATGATCACCGCGGAGGCCGGCACCGTATCCTGCAAGATCGCCTCCTGATAGGTCAGGATCTTTTTGCCGTCAATTTGAATGCCCGGCACTCCGCTGGCGCTGGAGCCGGTCGCCAGGATGATGTTTTTGGCATGCAAAGTTTGCTGGCTGCCGTCCTCAGCCGTCACAACAACGGTATCCTTCGCTGTCAGCCGGGCAGCGCCGGTAAACACCGCGATGTTATTCTTTTTCATCAGGAAACCGACGCCCTTTACCAGCCGGTCCGACACCTGCCGGCTGCGCTTGAGCGCCGCGGAATAATCCAATCGTAAGTTATCAAAAGAGAAGCCGAAATCTTTGCCGCGCTCCCGCAGGATGTGCGCCACCTCGGCATTTTTCAGCAATGATTTTGAAGGGATGCAGCCGACGTTCAAGCAAACGCCGCCCAGCCATTTCTTTTCCACGATCGCGGTACTCAACCCCAACTGCGCCGCTTTGATGGCCGCTACATAACCGCCGGGGCCGGCGCCAATAACCACTACATCGAAATCACTCATGCCTGCTTCCTTTCCAACGAACCGTTCTTCTATTAGTATAGATTATAAAGGTAATCTGCTTGCCTCTGATTCCTGCGCGTGATAGACTATCCATACTGATGCAGGAAGGACGGAAAAGAAACATGCCCCCCACTTTGATCTTGATAGACGGCCATGCCCTGGCGTACCGCTCATATTTCGCCCTCAACCCCGCCAATTCCACCGACAGCCGCTGGGTCACCAGCAAGGGAGAATCGACTGCCGGGGTATTTGGCTTCGCCAGCGTTTTACTGCGCGTGCTGGAACAGGAAAAGCCGGAGTACCTGGCGGTGGCTTTCGATACCGGCAAGACCTTCCGGGACGCGATATATCCGGATTACAAAGGCACCCGGGCAAAAATGCCGGATGATCTGCGCGACCAGATCGAACGCATCCGGCAGATGGTAGACGCCTTCAACATCCCGCGCCTGGAGTTGGAAAACTTTGAGGCGGATGATGTGCTGGGGACGATCGCCCGCCAGGCGGAAGATGCCGGCCTGGGCGTCAAGATCATCACCGGGGATAAAGACCTGCTGCAGCTCGTCACCAACCGGGTCATTGTCAACCTGCCTTCCGGCCGCATGTCAGATGCGAAGGATTACACGCCAACCGATGTAGTGGAGTTTCTGGGCGTCCGCCCGGACCAGGTGGTGGATTACAAAGCCCTGCTGGGTGACAAATCGGATAACATCCCGGGGGTGGCCGGTATTGGCGAAAAGACCGCCGCCGCACTGCTGCAAACCTACGGCACGCTGGACGCCATCTACGAAAACCTGGATAAGTTGGCGGCCGGTGTGCGCGCCAAGTTGGAAGCCGGGAAAGACACGGCTTACCTGAGCCAGCAACTGGCCAGGATCGACACGCACGCGCCGATCGCGCTGGATCAGCAGCGCGCGGTCAGCACGGATTTTGATGTCGCGCGGGTGGATGCCATCTTCCGTGAATTAGAGTTCCGCGCCTTGCGCGAAAGGGTGCAGAAATTAGCGAAGACGGCGCAGCCTGAGACCGCCTTGCAGCAGCCGTCACTCTTCACGGATGCGCCCGCGTCACCAACCCGGCCAACCCGGCAGCCTTTATCGGCCGGCCTACCTGCATCCCCTCACCCGACCGCGTCAGCTGATGCGAAACCCGTCCTGGCAGTGACCGTGGTGGATACGCCAGAAGCGCTGGCAACCCTGGCTCAGGACCTGCGCGCAGTCACCAGCTTCGCGCTGGATACCGAGACGACCTCCACCGACCCGATGCGCGCCGACCTGGTAGGTATTTCCTTCAGCATTCGTGCGGGTGAAGCCTGGTATATCCCGGTCGGGCATAGTTTCCCCGGCACCCGGCAAATCAAGCTGCGTGAAATTCAGGCTGTCCTGGCGCCGATACTGGCTGACCCTCAAATCGACAAGATCGGGCACAACATTAAATATGACGCGCTGGTGCTGAAACGCCACGGCATGCCTGTTTCGCCGCTGGCTTTTGATACCATGATCGCGGAATTCCTGATCAACCCCAACAGCCGCAACCTGGGCTTGAAAAGCCTGGCGTGGATTCGCCTGGGGTATCAGATGACGCATATCGAAGAACTGATCGGCAGCGGTAAGAACCAGATATCCATGGCGGAAGTGGATGTCTTGCTGGCTGCCCCGTATGCCGCCGCCGACGCTGAAGCTACCCTGCGCCTGGTGCCGATCCTGAAAAGTGATATGACCAGCAGCAACGCCGCCGCGCTGCTGCAAAACCTGGAAATGCCGCTGGTTTCAGTGCTGCTGGAGATGGAAGAAGCCGGCATCGCGTTGGACAGCCCCTTCTTCGCGCGCTTTGGCAAAGAACTGGAAACCCGCCTGGTGGAACTGGAAGATCAGATCTACCAGGCTGCCGGTCTGCCGTTCAACCTGAATTCCACCCAGCAGCTTTCACGGGTTCTCTTCGAGACATTACACCTGTCTCCCCCTGACCGCGGCAAGAAAACCAGCTCCGGGCTGTATTCCACCTCCGCGGACGTGCTGGAAACCCTGCGAGGAAAGCATTCCATCATCGAATATATTCTGGAATATCGCGAGCTCTCAAAGCTGAAATCCACCTATGTGGATACGCTTCCGTTGGAAGTCAACCCAGCCACCGGGCGGGTGCATACTTCTTATAACCAGGTTGGCGCGGTGACGGGCCGTATCGCCTCCTCAGAGCCAAATTTACAAAACATCCCCACCCGCACAGAACAGGGCCGCCGGGTGCGGGAAGGCTTCGTGGCCGCTCCCGGCTGTCTGCTGCTTTCGGTGGATTACAGCCAGATCGAGCTGCGCATCGCCGCTCACATGTCCGGCGACCAGGCGATGATGGATGCTTTCCGGTTGGGCGAAGATATTCACGCGGCCACCGCAGCTGCGGTGAACAACATCCCCCTGAACGAGGTCACCAAGGAGCAGCGCCGCGCTGCCAAAGCCATTAACTTTGGCATTCTGTACGGCATGGGCGCTTTTTCACTCTCCCAAACGCTGGGTGTGACGCTGGCTGAAGGTGAAAATTTCATTAAAACATATTTCGAGCGCTTCCCGCGGGTTAAACAGTTTTTAGAGGGTTTAAAGTTATCCGCCGCGCGCGAGGGATACGTGGAAACGCTGCTCGGTCGGCGGCGCTACTTCCCCGGCCTGGCCGGCCAACCCAATCAGGCCATCCGTACGCGCGAGGAAAGGGAAGCCATCAACGCGCCCATCCAGGGGACCGCGGCCGACATTATGAAGCTGGCCATGCTGAAGATCCCCGGCGCGCTGAAATCTGCCAACCTGCGGGCTCGCCTGATCCTACAGGTCCATGACGAGCTGGTGTTGGAATGCCCCAGAGAGGAATTAGGCGCGACCGCGGATGTAGTCCAGCGCGAAATGGAAAATGCCTATCAAATGGATATCCCGTTGACAACGGAAGCCCGGGCCGGCGCGAACTGGGGCGTACTCACCCCGTTAGAGAAATAGCGGTTACTCCGCGGCAGCTTCGAAGATTAAACCAATCGCACCCGGCCCGGTATGCGTGCCAATCACCGGAGAGGCATCGGTAAATTCAGGCGTTCCTTCCAGCTGAAGCTGGACGCGGATCTCTTCATATAACCTGTGCACCCGCTCCAGGGCGTTGGCGTGCACCATGGCGACTTGGCGCAGCGGCGCGTATTTAGCCGCTACTTCGACCAGGCGCTTCATGGCATTCACGCGCGTGCGGTGCATCTCCAGGCTGAGCTTGCCGTCATGCACGCGGACGATCGGCTTGATCTGCAGCAGCCCGGCCAGGTTGATCCCCAGGTGCGCTACCCGTCCGCCGCGATTTAAGTATTCCAGCGTATCCAGCACTGCAAAAGTATAGATCCGCTTGGCTTTCTCCATCACCCTGGCGGTAATCTCATCCAGCGTCAGACCGGCATCAGCCAGCTCAGCCGCGGCTGCCGCCTGCATCCCGATGCCCATGCTGAGCTGACCGGAATCGATGACGCGGATAGGCAAGATACCCTCGAACTTGCGGGCAGCCAACCGGGCAGTATTGATGATGTTGCTAAGCCGTTCGCTGACGTGTATGGAGAGGATGCCCGTCGCGCCGCTATCCACCGCCTGCTGGTAAGCTTGCTCAAAAAGCGCGACCCCGGGAGCGGCGGTGGTTGGCGGTACGCGCCAGGTCGGCAGGCGGTCGTAAAACTCGCCGCGTGTCATGTCCACCCCATCCAGGTAACTGCGGCCGTCCGCGTTGATGTAGCAGGGCACCAGCGTGATATTCTGTTCTTTTGCCTGCATTATCGGCAGGTCACTGACACTGTCGGTGATGATCTTGATCGGCATGGCTACTCCAATCACCGTAAATGAATTTCTGCTAACTTAAACCCCAGCCGGCACTGGCGGGGTGCGCACCAGATACCGCATGGAAATCGTCGTACCCTGCCCGGGCGTGGACTGGATGTGTGCCTCAGCGCCGATCAGCGCCGCCCGCTCCAGGATTCCCACCAGTCCAAAATGTCCGCCGGCTGCCAGCGAGTCGACCTTCTCCGGCAAGGAGAATCCGCTGCCGTCATCCGTCAGCGCCATTTCAAGCATCCCGCTAGAATAAGTTAACAGCAGATCGACTTTGGTTGCCCCGGCATGTTTCTTGATGTTCATCAAACCTTCCTGGGCTACCCGGAAGAATGACAGCTCCACCTCCGAGGGTAATCGGAATTCTTCTCCCTGGACAGTAAACCCGACCGGCAGATGGATCTCTTTCTGCGTACTGCCAGTCAGGCTCTCCAGCGCGGCCGTCAGGCCCAGGTCTTCCAGCATCACCGGGCGCAAGCCGCGCACCAGCGCGCGCAGGTCATCGATCACGCCCTGCAGCAGCTGCGGCTGATCATGCACCGGGTTGCCCGCCTGCGATTGGTGTTTCAAGGCAATCAGAGATTGCAGCGGCTGGTCGTGCAGCTCGCGCGCTATGCGCAGCCGCTCTTCTTCCACGCCGCGGGTGATGGAGCCGAGGTAACTCAGCAGGTTTTGCCTGGCCTGGCGCAGATTCTCTGCCATGGCAGCCATGCGCTGCTGCAGGGAGCGGATCTCATCGGTGCCGCCGACCGGTTTATCCAGCGCCGAGTAATCCCCCGCCCCCAGCAGCTGGGTCGCCTTTTCCAGGCGCTGCAGCGGCATTACCACCATCCGCAGAACCAGTATTAGTACTGCCAATGCCAGTAGGATGAAAGGGATCAGAATGAGCGGCGCAGTTTGGGTCGCCGCCAGCTCGGTGGATGAGACATCCTCCCAGGCTTCATCCATCACCAGCACCCAACCTTCGGAAGGGATGGGGGCGTAGGCGATGACATGCGAACCCGAACCGTGGGCGTGCCCGTCATCCGGGAAAGCCACCCCGCTGCTGCCGCCCAGCCCGGTCAGCACGCTCTCATGGTAGACCGTATGGTCGACCAGCGGCGAGCGGCCGGCTTCAAACAACAGGGTATGGGTATTGTCATACACCTGCAAAGAGACTAAACCCGGCTGTGCCAGCGGTCCAGCCAGGTCGGTAAAGACCTGGTCTGCCGGCTCGCCAGCGCTGACGCGGCCGTCCATCACCCGTGCCATGAGTTCTACCGTCCGCAGGTTGCGGTCTGCCACCATTTTTTGCATGGCGGTATGGTGCAGATTCTGGGAGTAGAAAGAAAGAATGATGGCCATCAGAGTCAGCGGCAGCAGAATCGCCAGGATGATTTGCAGAGAGAGGCTGCGCCAGTGCAGGATTTTCACAGGCCGCCTGCCATGCTGCCAGGCTGTAAGGAGCTTACATTGGCAGGAGTGGTTCCCTTGTGGAGAACCAGGTCATCCCCTGTCGGGATGGTAACATGCATCAAGTTCATAGCTATGATTATACATTGCCATTGCAGCGGAGTTGCATGGCAGCGCTATATGGGACACAATGACAGCGCACCACCCGCGCGGGTTATCCATTCAATTGCTTGATGAATACCCGCCGGCGCTTATGCTGCCGCTTTTCAAAATACTTCCACTGGCTTTGCACCAGATTGTTCGTCTCCAATTCCGGGTTGGATTCCACTTTGGTGATGCCGTGGCGCTGAAACGTCTTCAGGATGTGATCCATCATGATCGCGTTGACGCCTTTGCCGCGGTAACTGTCCTTCACGCCGATCAGGTACAGGTCAGCGCGGCTGGGTTTGTTCAATGCCTTCAACAGGTGAATGAAACCAAACGGGAACAACTGGCCGCCAGACTTTTGCAGCGCCTGCGAGAGCGATGGCATGGTAATGCCAAAACCGACCAGCTCATCCTGCTCGTTGATCACGAAGGGGATGAACTCCGGCAGGACCAGCCCGAAATACTGCTTGATCGCCATCGCCACCTGCTTATCGGTCAGCGGCACCACCCCGTATAGATGCTGATAAGCCTCATTGTATACATCAAACATTTGCCTGGCGTATTTCAAAATATCTTTCTTCTTGTTAACTTTGAGGACACGCAAGCCGCCGCGCTGCTTCGCTGCCTCTGCTACGCGGGAGATCGTATCCACCGGTTCGGCCGGGACGGTGATCTCATATTCCACCCAGTCGATTGATTTGGCGTAACCCAACCGCTCCAGGTGCTCGCGGTAGTAGGGATGGTTATAAAACGTGATCATGGTGCTCAACTGGTCAAAGCCTTCCACCAACATACCTTCGCTGTCCATATCCGTGAACCCCATTGGGCCGTGGACAGCCGCCACCTGAAAACCTTTCACCCAGGCTTCCACGGTTTCCAGTAACGCCATGGAGACATCCGGGTCATCGATAAAATCGATCCAGTTGAACCGGCCTAACGGCTGCCCCGCGCTGTTCTTATCCAGATGGTTGATAATGCCAGCCACCCGCCCCACGATCTGGCCGTTCTGGTAGGCCAACCAATAGCGGGCTTCGCAATGCTCAAAAGCCGGGTTCACGTCCCGGCGCAGCGTGGAGTAATCGTCCGAGAAGAGAGCCGGCACATAGTATGGGTTGCCCTTGTAAAGTTGCTGTGGGTAGCGGATGAAGGTCCGCAGATCTTTGAGGGTGGTGACTTCTTTGATGACTGGCTGCATGGTGTGACCTTTCGCGATGGAAGATGATAGCGAGGTCCATTATAGTCCGGATGCGGGGATTTTCGGGTGCGGCGTTGCGTTCTCAACGAACCATGCGCAACAAAGAGAGTTTTCGCTTCGCTCAACCGGCCCTCTTTTAATTTCCCCCATTTTCACGAAAAATTGGGGAACGGCTTCTCGTGGACGCTGCGCTGCCGGGGTGCTTAACTACCTCGTGGTGCTCCCCGTCGACCCCGGCGCGGCGCTCCGGGGTTCCTGACAACTCGTTGAACTCCTCGTCGACCCCGGCGCTGCGCTCCCGGGGTGCCTGACAACTCGTTGAACTCCTCGTCGACCCCGGCGCTGCGCTCCCGGGGTGCCTGACAACTCGTTGAACTCCTCGTCGACCCCGGCGCTGCGCTCCCGGGGTGCCTCGGAGCTATAAAAAAACGCCCGGTTGGGCGTTTTTTTATAGCTCCTCGTCGAGGACTCGAACCTCGAACCTAGCGGTTAACAGCCGCCCGCTCTGCCGATTGAGCTAACGAGGAAAGCGATGCTTATTATAAGGAACACCTCCCGGTCTGTCAAGGAATCTCCCCTGCCGAAGCCGCCAGCGCACCCGGCTTCATTTCTAATGTATAATCCACTCAGAACATTGGAGGTTGCATGGAAATTAACTGGTACGGCCATTCCTGCTTTCGCCTGAGCGAGCGCGGCATGGCAAGTGTTGTCACAGATCCCTACGATTCCCGCGCCATCGGGTACGAGCCGCTCAAACTCAAAGCGGATATCGTCACCGTCAGCCACGATTCCCCCGGCCACAACTACATCTCCGCCGTCAAGGGCGACCCGCGCGTCATCACCGGCCCGGGCGAATATGAGATGGGAGATGTCTTCATTACCGGCATTCAAACCGACGGCGTCGGCAAGAAGAACGTGGATGAAAAGAAGAACACCCTGTATGTGTTTGATTACTACGGCCTGACCATCGCCCACATGGGTGACCTGACCCGAGTGCCTACCCAGGCGGAGGTGGAAGACCTCGGCCCGGTCAACATCCTGCTGGTGCCGGTCGGCGCCGGCGGCAGCCTGAACGCCGCCAAAGCCTCAGAACTGGTCAGCCTGCTCGAGCCGAATATCGTCATCCCCATGCACTTCGCTACCGACGCTTCCACCGCCGACCTGGAGCCTTTGAGCAAGTTCATCAAAGAAATGGGGCTGGCTACCTATGAGACAGTGCCGTCCCTGAAAATCGCCAAGACTGCCCTGCCGCAGGAGACGCGCGTTTTTGTGTTGGAGTTCGATCGGAATCGGAATGGAAGCAGCTGAGAAGTACAAACTCATCATGACCTGGGATCTCGCGCCGACCCGTGAGCGCGAATACTTCGAGTTCGTGGTGCGCGTCTTCCTGCCCGCCCTGCAGCGCATGGGGTTGGACATTAACGAAGCCTGGGCTACTGCCTACGGTGACCAGCCGCAGATCCAGGTCGGCGCCGTAATGCCGGACTTGCACCGTCTGCAGCAGACTCTGCGCAGCCAGGAATGGACCGACCTGCACGACCAGCTGTCCGACTTCATCATCCACTACCAGCAGAAGATCGTTCGCGCGCGCGACCACTTTCAGTTTTGATGACAGATCCAGCACCCATCAGCCGCCGGCTGTTGGATTGGTACGCTCAGCACGCGCGCCAGCTGCCTTGGCGCGCTACCCGTGACCCATACGCCACCTGGGTGGCGGAGATCATGCTGCAGCAAACGCGGGTGGAGACCGTCATCCCCTATTACCAGCGCTGGATGTCTCGATTCCCCACCCTGGCAGCACTGGCGGAAAGCGACCTGCAGGACGTGCTGGCCTGTTGGGAGGGGTTGGGGTATTACGCCCGGGCCCGCTCGCTTCATCGTGCGGCAGGTATCATCCTGCACAAGCACGGTGGCATTTTCCCGTCAGATTTCAAGACCGTCCTCAGCCTGCCGGGGATTGGGCACAGCTCCGCGGCGGATATCCTCTCGATCGCCTTCGGGCAGGACCACGCGGCGCTGGACGGCAACATCAAGCGCGTCATCGCCCGCCTGTCTGATCTGCCGGACGAACTAAACTCACCCGCCTTCCTGGAAAAATGCCGGGCAACTCTGGCCGGGCTCTTGCCAGCCGGCCGCGCTGGTGACTTTAACCAGGCCCTGATGGACCTCGGGGCAACCGTCTGCCTGCCCGCCGCGCCGACCTGCGCCGCCTGCCCGCTGGTACAGAATTGCCTGGCCAATCAGCACCAGACCCAATCCGTCCGCCCGGTCAGCCGCGCCAAACCGGCTATCCCCCAATACTTTGTCACTGCCGGCGTCATACTCCGGGGTGAGCCAGGTACCCGTCAGGTGCTGTTGGCGCAGCGTCCGCAACACGGGCTGCTGGGCGGTATGTGGGAATACCCCGGCGGCAAACAGGAACCCGCTGAAAGCCTGGCCGACTGCCTGAAACGCGAACTGCGGGAAGAACTGGGGGTGGAGGTGGAAGTCGGCGCTGAGATCGGCACCTTCAAGCACGCCTATACGCATTTCCGTGTGACGCTGCGGGCAAACTACTGCCGTATTCTATCCGGGGAACCCGCGCCCCTCGCCGCGGACGAGGTCCGCTGGGTGAATCTGGCTGACCTGCCCGCCTACCCGATGGGTAAACTGGACCGCCTGATCTCCGGTGTGCTGACCCAACCCAGCGGTTGACCTCCCCCGCTACCCCTGCCCGATGCGCGGACAGGCATATCCAGATCACCGCAGACTGAACAAAATCAAAAGAAGGATGCCGTAAAGCATCCTTCCATTGCGGCGCGCCTGTCCGTTATTCATGTCCAGGCGCATGCGATAATCGATTTAGCTGGTAATTAAGATCCGCTGATGTTGACCAGCACGAACGGCCGGCGGCGGGTCTCATTACTGAGATAAGCGCGCGCCATCTGTTCCACTTCGCCCTTGTTCTTGCTGCCGTTCCGTTTGATGGTATCCAGCACGCGTTTCTTCAAGCCGGCGTACAACTCATTATTCTCACGTGAGGACATAAAGCCGCGGCTCACTACTTCCGGTTCGCCCAGCACATCGCCGGTGAAGCGGTCCACTGTCACGTTGATCAGGACCATGCCGTCGCGCGCCAGCACTTCCCGCTCGCGCATAATATCTTCGCTCACGTCGCCGACACCCGCGCCGTCCACAAAGACATAGCCGTTAGGCACTTTTTCGCCCAGCTTCATGCCTTTTTCAGTGATCTCGATCACCTGGCCGTTCTCAGTGACCAGGATGTTCTGCTCCGGGATACCGATCTGTTTCGCCAGCAGCGCGTGTTGGCGCAGCTGACGCAGCTCGCCGTGGATCGGGATGAAGTATTTCGGCTGCACCAGGTGCATCAACAGCTTCATCTCCTCCTGGCTGGCGTGCCCGGAAACATGTACATTGGCGATGGCTTCATAGATCACATTGGCGCCGCGCTGGAACAGCCGGTTGATCATGCGGTAGATGGTCTCTTCATTCCCCGGGATGGGGTGTGAGGAAAGGACGATGGTATCGCCGGCGCGGATATCAAACTGCCGATTCGTGCCCATGGAAAGCCGCCCGAGAATTGACGAAGGCTCGCCCTGTGAACCGGTGCACATGATCACTACTTCGGCATCCGGCATCGAGAGCACCTGTTCGATCGGCACCACAATGCCGTCCGGGATGTTCAGGTAACCTAGCTTCTGCGCCATCTTGAAGTTATCCACCATGCTGGAGCCGGCAAAAGCCAGTTTGCGGTTGAACTCAGCCGCCACATTGGCCGCTTGCTGCATCCGGCTGATGAGCGACGCGAACGACACGATGATGATGCGTCCGTCCGCCTCGCGGAAGACCTTTTGAAAGGCGCTGTCGATCACGCGCTCGGAGGGAGTCCAACCCGGCCGTTCCGCGTTGGTGGAGTCAGCCAGCAGTGCCAGCACCCCGCGCGAGGAGAAATCAGCCAGGCGGGAGTAATCACTCGGCCAGCCGTCTACCGGGGTGTGGTCAAATTTATAATCGCCGGAATGGACGACCAGCCCCAGCGGGGTACTGATCCCCAGGCCGACGCCGTCGGGGATGGAGTGACAGACATGGAAGAACTCCACGGTGAACGGCCCGATCTGGACGGTATCACCGGCCCGCACTTCATTTAACACCGCCCGCGAGGAAAGCCCGTTGCGGCCCAGTTTCACTTCCACCAACCCTTTGGTCAGCGGGGTGGCATAGATCGGCGCGGAGATCTCCTGCAGTACGTGGTGGATCGCGCCGGTGTGGTCTTCATGCCCGTGGGTGATCACGATGCCGTCCACGCGGTCTTTTTTATCCAGCAGGTAACTGAAGTCCGGGATGATGTAGTCGATCCCCAGCATGTCATTCTCCGGGAACATCATCCCGGTATCGACGATCAATATCCGGCCGTTGTACTCATAGGCCATCATGTTCTTGCCGACTTCGCCTAATCCCCCCAGGGGGATAATTCTTAATTTATTTTCTTTCATATTTCCTTTTTCAAAAAAGCACCCTGGCAAATACCGGGGTGCGTGGTTTCACTTCCTGTATATTTCACTTGCGAAATAATCATATCATGCTGGTTGCTTCCTGTCAAAGCGCGCAAACTCACTTACCGATCGGGTGGGCGACGATGATCAGCCGGTGGGTGTTATTGCGCCGCGGCCAGCAGGTCACCAGCGTTACCCGCTCATCGGTCGTCGGTGAGATCCAGACGGCGTTCGCTTTGCGGATATCCAGGGAGACATCGGCTTCCTGCAGCAGCTGGCGGTCTGTCACCAGGTAGGTGAACACTTTGGAGCCGGAATGCAAGTAGATCACATCCCCGATTTCCAGGTCCACCAGGCGGCCGAAAACCTTACCGTACTCATTATGGTGCCCGCCCAGCACGGTGTTGCCAGTCTGACCCAACGGCGCGGAGGTAATCTGCCAACCGGCGGCGCGTTGATCCGGTACGTTCCACTGCTCAAACCACTGGTCACGGATCTCCAGCGCGGTGGATGTGGCCGGCACGACCGGCGCGTCCAGGTCGATGGCCGGGATGACGATACGGTCTGGTACATATCCCGCCCGGACGGTGGGTGTGGGCGCCGCGGCAGGCGTGCCCTCGCCCGGTACGAGAGTCTGCAAGCCGCCCGCGCTCGGGGTCAAACTGGCCGCCTGCGGCGGGGTCGGGGCGATCACCCTGGCGATTTCACGGGCGAATATCGAATCTGAAATCAGTCCCGGAATATCCAACGCGGCGGATACCAGCAGGACGCTGGCCAGTATGATACCTACGATGATTAATCCGGTTCCGCGATGTTTATCTGACATAGATCTATTTTAAAAGAAAATCCGGGAAAGCGATACTGGCTGCTTTCCCGGAGGGAGTTTTGATATTAGTTACTCGGTTTTCTGATACCGCATGGTCAGGCCCTGTGAGACGAAGGCCATACCGAAGAGCACACCGCCCAACTTCAGGAACAGGCTGCCCAGCGGGGATCCGCCGAAGGGGCTGTTATCACCGGCGCCAGTAACGGGGATCAGCAGTTCCTGGCCGGGAACGGTAGTCGCGGAAAGCGTAGCGACAACGGTCGGGCGGGGAGTGGCCTGGCGCGCGCCACCAGTCACCGGGATGACTAACTGGACTGGTCCGCCAGCGCCGCCGCCACCACCGCCGCCACCGCCGGTACCACCGGGTTCAGTCGTGGCTGTTGGCTGCGGGCACAGACCTTCTGCCGTGGTTGTGCTGCTCAGGCTGTTCGGGGCATCCAGGTTATCCACCCAGGAGATGGTCATGGTGTGAATACCGTCCGCGGTATAGAAGGTCAGGCTGCTGTTGGCCGGCACCGTGCCGGATCCAGACGCGCCGTCGCTCAAACTCCAGGTGAAAGGTACATCCACAGAGTTGGTGTTGGTAACGGTCCAGGCCTGCTCATCCACGGCGCAGATGTAATCCATGCTCAGGCTGTCGAAAGGCACCAGGGTCGGGGTGGCTGTGTCCGTCGGGGTTGGTGACGGCGTATCGGTCACGGTCGCGGTCGGGGTGGGTGTATCGGTCGGTGTGTTGGTTGCCGTGATGGTTGGCTCAAGTGTAGCGGTAGGGGTTGCGCCGCCGCAGGATGGGTCGTCCTTGCCAGTGATCAGGAAGTCAGCCGCATGCAGGTCATGACCGTTCCAGCCTTCCGCGTCTACTTCGATCGACACACCCAGGGTCGGATCGCCACCAGGTACATGGCAGATCCAAACCTTACCGGGCAGCGTGGTCGCTGTCGCGGTCGGGGTTTCGGTATCTCCGGTGACAGGGATGAGTAATTCTACCTGTGTGGCGGTTGGTTCAGCCGGCAGGGTGGCAGTAGGATCAACCGGCGGGGTGCAGGATGCATCCGAGCTTCCACTGATGATGAAATCACCGGCATGGCCGCTGTGGCCATTCCAGGAGGCCGCGTCAACATATAAAGCAGTCCAACTCGCGGGGTTCGCGGGCGGGGCATGGCAGATCCAGATCTTTTGAACATCACCGCCGCCGCCAGGTCCACCGGTTGAGGTCGGGGTGCCGGGTGCGCCGGGGACAGTCAGAGAGGGATCACTCGTCGCGGTCGCGGGACGGCCGGGTTCACCACCGGCTGCCGCGTAAACAGGTTGTGTGACAAAGGAAAGTAACAAGCCGATGATCAAACTGACCACGCCCGCCGAGTAGGCGGTTCTTGTCATTTTCCGCAGTGTTTGTTTGCTTAATAATTTCATTTTTCGCTCCTGGATCATCCTTATTAGATATTTTGGATGTTCTTTATCTGATTATATGATCCCAGGAATGAAAATAAACCCGCAACTACACCCCGTATAACCAAAAACTGCTGATGTAAGGAATCTGTAACTATTCGCCCGGCAGAATGGCCGGGTGCGGCCGTTCGGGTAATGGGATGACGCTCATCCGCATGCGATATGCCCGCGATAAGGCCGTCTCCGTCAGCACCTGTTCCGGTTTTCCCACGTGTTCCAACTTACCTGCTACCAGCAGCCACACCTGTTGGGCATACCTCGCAGCCAGGTTCAAATCATGGATGGCAGCGAGGACCGCCAACCCCTCATCGCGCGCCAGCGACTGCAGCAGGTCCAGAATTTCTACCTGGTAGTGAAAATCCAGGTGTGTGGTGGGTTCATCCAACAGCATAATGCCAGCCTGCTGCGCCAACGCCCGAGCTACCAGCACGCGCTGCGCTTCGCCGCCGGAAAGCTCGCCCACCCTTCTTTCAGCCAGCCGGGCGACATCGGCCCGCTCCATCGCCTGCCGGATGATCCGCTCATCAGCTTGCGAGAAAGAACCCAGCCAGCCGGTATAAGCGGTGCGGCCCATGCCCACTACCTCCCGCACCGTAAAAGCGCCGGGTATGCCGCGTGCCTGCGGAATTACACTGATCCGTCTGGCGCGCGCTTCAATACTCACATGGTGCAAGTCCGTACCATCCAGTGTGACTCTGCCCTGCCGGGGAGCCAGTATTCCGGTCGCCGCGCGAATCAGGGTGGATTTGCCCGCGCCATTCGGACCGATCAGCGCGGTGAATATTCCCGGCTGAAGGGAAGCGCTGATATCCTGTAACACCAGCTCCACGCCGTACCCGGCACTGACTTGATGAAATTCAAGCATTTTCTGCTCTTCTACCAGAAAGCCTGGTTCTTGGATCTTCTCAGTACCCATAAGAAGAAAGGTGCCCCGGCCAGCGTGGTGATGATCCCCAGCGGTACCTCCTGCGGCGGGATGACGACCCGCGCCAGCACGTCGGTAGCCAGCAGCACGGAAACGCCAGCCAGAGTCGATAACGGGATCAGGCGCCGGTAATCCGGACCGGTGGCCATGCGCAAGATATGCGGCACGATCAACCCGATAAACCCAATGATCCCGGAAAAGGCGACGGCCGAGGCAGCCGCCAGGGTGGCCCCAATGATGACCAGGGTCTTGGCCAACCCGGTATTCAACCCCATCTGCTGGGCTTGTTCCTCCCCAAATTGCAGCACATTGAGTGCCTTACCGGAGGTAAACAGCAGTGCCAGCCCAATCAGAGTATACGGCAGCACGGCCAGCACCGGACCCCAGCTGGAGGTGGAAACCCCGCCCATCAACCAGATGATCGCCCGGCGCAGCTCGCCCTGCGATTGGATCATCAGGAAAGACGTCAGCGCGGTGCAAAAACTGCCGATGGTGATACCGGCCAGCAGCAGATTGGTGGTTGGCACAGTTTTGCCCACCCGCGCCAGCACGTACACCAGCGCGACCGTCAGACTGCCGCCAATGAAGGCCGCCAGCGGCACCGAAAAGTAACCGGCGGTTGTGGTCGGCCAGTGCAGACTCATGGCTGCCACTGCCCCCAGCCCGGCTCCGGAGGCCACCCCGATCAGGTAAGGGTCTGCCAGTGGGTTGCGGAACAAGCCCTGGTAAGCCGCCCCGCTGCCTGCCAGGGACGCCCCGGTTAAGGCGATGAGAATGGTGCGCGGGAAACGCAAATCGAACAGGATAGTCTCAAATGAATCCGGCCAGTCTGCCGGGATGCTGAGAAATGGCAGCCGGTGCAGCAGCGCCTTCACCACGGTCCCCAGCGGGATGCTGACGGAGCCGACAGCCAGGCTGACACACGCTGCCAGGATTGCCAGGCCAGCCAGTAACCAGGTGACCGGTAATTTACGTTTCCCGCGCATTCGGTTATTGGCCTAAGATCTGGATGATCTGCTCCAGCCCATCCACCAGGCGCGGCCCCGGGCGGCTGACCAGATTGTCATCAAACGTGACGACGCGGTCATTGGTCACCGCGGAAAGGCCTTCCCAACCCGGGCGGGCTGCCAGGCTTTCTTTCGTGACGCCGTAAGCGCCGTCACCCAACAGGATCACTTGCGGGTCAGCCAACACCAGCGCCTCCTGGCTCAATTGTAAATAACCCGGCCCAGCCGCCGCGGCGACATTCACACCGCCAGCCAGGGTGATCAGCTCATCAATGAAGGTACCGCTGCCAACCGTCCAGGGTTTGGCCGGGTCAGAGGCGCCGTCCAGCTCATAAAAGACTTTGACCGGCTCGCCGGGCTTCACGGAAGCAACCGCCGCGTCGATGCGTTTCTGCAGGCTTGCGGTGAGCGCTTTCGCCTCGTCGGTGTGCCCGGTTAATGAACCAACCGTCTGGATGTTCACCAGTACCCCGGCCACATCCGCCGGGTTGGCCAGGTAATACACTGTCAGGCCCATATCATCCAGAGATTGGATCAATTCCGGGGTATTGAGTTCAGAAGCCAGCACCAGGTCCGGCTGCAGAGCGGCGATCTGCTCCAGGCTGAACTTACCCATCGAACCGCCTACGGAGGGCAGCCCCTGCGCTTCGGCTGGATAATCCGAAAATTCGTCCCGGCCGATCACCTGAGCGCCGGCGCCAACCGCATAAAGCAGTTCGGTGTTGGAAGGCGCCAGTGAGATGATGCGCTGCGGCTGAGCCGGTAAAGAGACTTCCCGACCCAGGCCATCGACGACCGTCTGCTCAGTCTGAGGAGCGGCGCCGTTGGCTGGCGCGCAAGCCGCCAGCAGGCTGATCAAGACAACAAATACCAGTACTTTCAAAACAGACTTCATTTATTAACTCCTTAGCAACTAATCATTTAAAGAAAAAACCTGTTTCGCAACAGGTTGGAATTCGGTAAACCGGGCTTCCACCTCCTTTTTCGCGAGATTGTGGGAACGCGGACCTGGCGGGCGACCTGACTTGGAGAAACTCCTTACAGTTGCGCGACAGTGTTGGACTAGGTAAAAACCGCACCAACTTCGCCTTTCAGCCTTCCCTTCCGTGGGATAAGGCACCGGGCCTGCACTATTCAATTGTGACACCATTGTAACTGGAGGATCGGCAGGAGTCAAATAACAGCCGCTGCCTCCAGATGCTACGAACTCAACTAGCTCTCCTCATGCCAGGCGACCTGGGTCAGCCGCTCGATGGTCTTGCGCACGCGTTCCTGGCGGGTGTCGGCTTTCTTAGCTTCTTCAATGGCCTTCACGTACTCTTTCTGATGGGAATAGGAAAGCTTCTTCCAATTCTTATACGCCTGCGGGTTCTCTTTGAAGGCCTTGGCCAGGTCATCCGGGACAGCGACCACGCGCGGAGTATCATCGATTTGCATCACCACTTCCACAATATCCCCCGCTTTAAGCCCCGCGGCTTCACGCGCGTCGCGGTTCACGCCCAGGTAGTGCACCCCGCCGTACGGAAAGATCGAGCTGTGATATTCATATCCGTTCAGGGTTCCAGTGACCATGACCCGCCCGCGGACGCCGTAGACAGAAAATATATCCGCTGGAACTGTGATATAAGTCGCCGAGCTATCCGGCTGACGGGTGAGCGTAGCGCTAAACCGCAATATTTGTGCCTTGTCTACCATAAGAATTATCCTTCAGTGTCCTTCTTCCATTATAACCACCAAAACACCTTCTGCCGCGCGCGGATGCGCCGCGCCGTGTTGGCATGAATCTAGCAACAAATACCTTTGAAAGTTCATCAGGAGCCTGACCCATGAAAACTACCGCCCTTCGCGTGATCGCTAGCGCCATTCTCTGCCTGCTAATCTGGAGCTTGCCGCTCGGCTCAGCCGCGGCCGCATCACCCGCCTTCACCACCAGTATCACCTACCAGAATATCGGCAGCGATGTCGCCCATGTCACCATCACCTACATCCCGGACGGCGGGGTTGACCCGGTCGCGCTGACCCAGCCTGACCTCCCGATCGGAGCCAGCCAAACGGTCATCCTTTCCAGCCTGGACCCATCCACGGCCGGCAGCCGCGGCTCAGTCAGGATCAAATCCGATGTGGAGATCGCGATTCTCGCTAGCCAGGTACCAGTCAGCACCACCATCGTCGGCCGCGGTCTCAGCACAGCCTCCCAGGCCGGGTCTTCACAGGCCTGGCTGCCGTACCTGGCAAAAGCCGCGGGAGTGAGCACGATGCTGGCTCTGCAGAACCAGGATGTCACAGATGCGGACCTGCGGGTTACTTTCTACGGCGCGGCCAGCCCGGTGGTGGTGGAACGCCTGGCGATTCCAGCCGGCGCGTCCACTTACATTGACCTGGCCGACATCTCCGCCCTGGGAACCAGCTATACCGGCACCGCCCTGGTGACAGCCGTTCAATCCGGCACGACCAATCCCGGCCGCGTCAACGGCTCGGCGCTCACTTCCACCGGTGTCTCCACCGAAGTGTTTTCAACGGAAAGCGTCGCGGCCGGAGGCAGCAAGCTGTATATGCCGCTGGCCCTGTGTTACGGTATGGGCGGCATGTCCACTACTTATTACGTCTTCAACACCGACGCTTCCCAGTCCGCCAATGTTTTAGTGACATACAGCGGCGGCAAGACGGACACTGCCAATCTGCCCGCCCTGAGCGGCCGCTCCTTCAATGCCTGTACACCGTCTGGTGTGCTGGCGGGTTACTCCGGTTCCGCCGTGATCACATCCAGCGGTCCCGGGTTGATCGCGGTGGGACGAATCAAATTACTGGGTATGGCGGCCACCTTCTACGGCCAAGCCAGCGGGGCTTCGCGCCTGGCGATACCCTCCGCCATCTACTCAACTGCCGGCTATTCCGGCGGACAGAAATACCGCACCCAGATCACTGTGATGAATCTCGGCGCCAACCTGGCAGCCGGAGCGGTGAAAGCCAAATTTTATGGGAAAGACGGCGCGCTGATCGGTACCTATTCGCTGCCGGCCATTAACAACGGCTCACGGCAGGACGTCAATGCCGCGAAAATCGGCAGCGCTGGCGCTGAATTTGGTTATTACAGCGACGGCAGTATTGGCGGGAGTGTGGTGATCGAAGGTCCGGCCGGCAGTTCATTGATGGCCGTCGCCTGGCAGACGCGCGTCGCGGGCAGCGGGACCTATGCCGGTGAAGCTTACAACGCCATCCCCATCACCAGTCAGTAACCGTTACAGTTTCAACTAAAAGCAGAACCGCCCATTCGGGCGGTTTTTTATCCCCACAGATGTTCTATTAGAATGCGGACGCCAATAAAAATAAGCACCAGCCCGCCGAGAATTTCCATCCGTTTTCCCAGCTTTTCGCCCAGCACCCGGCCAAAAGCCAGCCCGATCAACGACAAGCCGAAGGTGATCACGGTGATGAAGGCCACCGCCCGCGCGATCGGTGTCTCGATGAATGCCAGGCTCAACCCCACCGCCGCGGCATCGATGCTGGTGGCGATGCTTAACATCACCATCATGCCGCCGCGGGTCGGATCCGCCGAGTGCTGCTCCGGGTCGTTCTTGATTCCGGAGCGCAGCATGTTCACCCCGACAAAGATCAGCAAACCAAACGCGATCCAGTGATCCACAGTGGAGATCCAGCGCGCGATGGTGCTGCCGGCCAGCCAGCCCAGCAAGGTCATCAAACCCTGGAAGATGCCAAAGTGAAAAGCCAGCCGCAGTTGGGAACGCCGGTCCGGCCGGGTACTGCCAGTGCCAACGCCCAGTGAAACAGCGAAAGCATCCATGGCCAGGCCGATCGCGATGAAAATTGTGGTGAGAATATCCATAGTACGCAGGATTATACCAAGTAAAATCTATAGGGTTTTTAGCGGGGTTACCGCGGGTAGTCCGCTCCGCGGATATGAGTTAAAATCTCCTATATTCATTGATAAAGGAAACAGGCATGGCAATCGATACATCTCCCGCATTACGCAACCTGATCATCTATTCCATCTATGTGCGCGCGCATTCCGCGCAAGGCACATTTGATGGTGTTACCCGCGACCTGGACCGCATAAAAAGCATGGGCGTGGATGTCATCTGGTTGATGCCCATCCACCCGATCGGGGAGCTGAACAAGAAAGGCTCGCTCGGCTGCCCGTACTCCATCCGGGATTACCGCTCGGTCAACCCGGAATACGGCACCCTGGCTGATTTTCAAACCCTGCTCGAGAAAGCCCACGCCCTCGGGCTAAAGGTCATGATCGATGTGGTGTACAACCACACCGCGCATGATTCGATCCTGGTCCACGACCATCCGGAGTTCTTCCAACAAGACCAGGCCGGCCGCCCCGTCACCACCGTGCCGGACTGGAGTGATGTGATCGACCTGAAGCATCCGCACCCGGAGTTGAGCCGATACCTGATCGACTCGCTCAAATACTGGGTCTCCCTCGGTGTGGACGGTTTCCGCTGCGACGTGGCTTCCCTGATCCCGGCCGAATTCTGGCAGCAGGCGCGCAACGAAGGTGCCGCACTTAAGCCGGGTATCCTCTGGCTGGCGGAAAGCGTCCACACCGGTTTCATCGAGTACCGCCGCCAGAATCAACTGATGGCGATCTCCGACAGCGAGATATATACGGCATTTGATCTGACTTACGACTACGATATCTGGCCGGTACTGTTTGCTGCCATGACGCGGAAAGCGCCGGTAAGTAATTTACTGGATATGTACCGGTTGCAGCATGCCATTTACCCCGCCAATTTTATCAAGCTGCACTTCGTGGAAAACCATGATCAGCGGCGCGTGCTGGATGTCATACCCGATGCGCAGCGCGCGCAAGCCTGGACGGCCTTCCAGGCGCTCAACGACGGCGCCTGGCTGATCTACGCCGGGCAGGAATCAGGGGAGGACCACCAGCCATCACTCTTTGAAAAGCAACCGATCCGCTGGCTGGATTATCCGCTGCAGGATTACCTGACGAAACTGAATAAACTGAAGAAGCACCCGGCCATCGCGGACGGTAAGCTGCTTTTTTTTGCGTCAGAACCGGCTGTCCAGCTGGCCTGGGTCAGCCCGGAAAGCCGGTTATTCTGCCTGATCAATCTGGACCAGAATACCGGCTCAGCCGCGGTGCCAGTACCGGACGGCAACTACCAGGACCTGCTCAGCCGGACACCGGTAGTGGTCAAAAACGGCAGGATGGACATCCCGCGAACAGCCGTCGCATTGGAAGTCCCTGCCCTGTTGAGCACCAAACAGTACCACTCCGCGTTGATGGATGGGTAGCCTGCCGTGAACACAGACATCACCGGCGCCAAACCGCCGGAAGAGCTGCACCTGACCATCACATTGCCGGTGGCGCCGCAGGTCGTTTACAATGCCTGGCTCAGCAACACCGGCCATCGCGATTTTACCGGTGCCAGCGCGGTGATACAAGCCAGGAATGGCGGGAACTTCTCGGTCTGCGACGGCTACATTACCGGCATCCTGCTTAAACTGGAGCCGCCCCGCCGCATCATTCAGTCCTGGCGGACAGCCGACTTTCATCCGCTGGATGCCTCTTCCACGGTGGAACTCATCTTCGATGCGGTTCCCGCCGGCACGCGTTTGATCTTGCACCATACCGATATTCCGGCCGGCCTGTCATCCCAAATCAGCGCGGGGTGGCAAGTCTCCTATTTTGAACCAATGCTGGGATATTTCACCCATCTGGCGCGCCTGCACCCGTCAGATCAAATCACAGGAGTTTGATATGTCTGAAGGACTTACCGTCTTTGCCGAATTCCCCATTTCTCCGCGCCGTTTTTATGAAGCCTGGCTGGATGAGAAAGATCATGCCGCTTTCACGAATTACCCGGCTGAGATCGACCCGCGCGAAGGCGGAGAATACTCCGTCAGCGCGGGGTACATCACCGGGAAGACTCTCAAGCTGGAGCCTTATACCCGCATCGTGCAGGCCTGGCGTACCACCGATTTCGCCCCGGAAGATCCTGATTCTGAATTGGAGATCCTGATCCAACCGCTCGCGTACGGCTGCCAGGTCATCCTCAACCACTCCAATTTACCGGATGGCAGCGCGGACATGTACGAGGAAGGCTGGGAAGACTACTACTTTGCCCCGATGCAGGGATATTTCTCGCTGCCGGCCAACCAGGGCTAGAACCAGGTGGTCTTCAGCCGGCTTTCCGGCTGACCGCTCTTCCCTGGCAGAAGACCCAGCACAACCCACGGCAGCATGGCTGCCAGCCCGATCAGGGCGGGATATTTCAGCCCCATCAGGAATGCGGATAGAACCGAGGCGCTGCCTGTCACGGCGTACATCACCGCTGCCAGGCGGTCAGCCGGGGCAGTTTCGGCTCTCTGCCAGTTGCGGGTAATGAACAAATAGCTGGCGAAAACCAGGAAAGTGGTCAGCCACCAGCCCCAGTAATTTTGCAGGGGGATGCCAAAATACACCCGGCTGGAAAGCGGTCCATCCCAGATCCAGTGACCGCCCAGCACCATGGATGGATCCATCACCAGGTCCCAGCTGGTCATCACCACACCGCCAAAAGCCGCGGTCAGCAGGATTTTGCCTGCCCTGGTTGACTTGCCGAACACGGTTCGGGCGATCACCAGCGATGGGTACATCATCAAAAACCACGCCACGGGTATCAGGTACGGCACCAGGCCTAAAAACAACGGCCCGAGCCGGTCGGTGTAATGGTAAGGTCCGTAGACCAGGCCGGTCGCGACGCCCACGCTTTCCATCGTCAGGCTGATGCCGGTGCTGAGTGCCAGCAGTAAGAGCGCCTTGCGCCAGCCCAGCGATCCCCCGGCATGAAGTAATATGAAGGCAAAACCGACCAAAGTGCTGGCAGGCGTCAGGTAAACCGGGAAAGACCAGCGCAGCCAGATCGCCAACAGCGCCCAGGCACTCAGTAAGATGTATAGAACCAGCAGGATTAACTTCAACTTGCGCATACTTTTCTCCTGCCGCTAATGGTAGCACAGAAAGTTTCCGGATTGATCCGCTGTCCAACCCCGCTGCTGAAATTATCGGCTAAAATAGCCCCATGCTCACAGAAGACATCCACCCCGCCAGCAATGCTTCCGCCTTCCTTGATACTGCCCGCGCCGGCCGGCAGGGGATTCGCTGGTTTCTGGCGAGCATACTGCTGTCGCTCAGCGCCTGGCAGATCGCTGGCGCCCTGCCGTACCTGTTGTATCTCCTGTTCGGCAACCCCGCGGACTTGCTGGCAAGTTTTATCGCCGTGAATACCAGTTTCATCTTCCTGGTTGGCGGGTTATACCTGAGTGTGCGCATCTTCCACCACTTACCGCCCGCCAGTTTGATCTCCCCCGAGCAGAAATTCAAATTTGCCTTTTTCTGGCAGGCATTCCTGGTTTGGTTGGTGATATCCACCCTGACCACCCTGGTGGATGCTCTCATACGACCCGGGGTCTATGCATTCACCTTTTCATGGAATACCTGGCTGCCATTCCTGGCAACAGCCCTGGTATTGACACCCATCCAGGCCGGCGCGGAGGAATTGCTCTTCCGCGGCTACCTGCTGCAGCAGACCAGCCGGCTCACCACCCGGCCCTGGCTGCTGGCAGTGATCTCCGGCACCCTCTTTATGCTGCCGCACTTTGCCAACCCGGAAATGCAGGCAGATTTTCTGCTGACCGCGCTGTTCTACTTCAGCTTTGGGGCTTTCGCCGCGCTGGTCACTTTGCGCGCCGGGCGGCTGGAGTACGCCATCGGCATACATACCGCCAATAACCTGGGGACTGTCCTGCTCACAAACTACCAGGGTTCTGCCTTGCCCAGCCCGGCCATCTACACGGCCAGCAGCTTGAACCCCCTGTTCAATTTAATAACTTTTTTGCTGGATGGGCTGATTTGCTGGTATTTTCTCTTCAAAGTGATCCCGTTACCGAGCCGGACGAAAGGTAATGCCGCGTTATGAACCACCCGTTGGGAATCTTCCTGTCACTCATTTCCGCCGGCCTGTGGGGTACTGGTGACTTTTTCGGCGGGATAACCACCCGGAAAAATCACCGCTACGCGGTGCTGGTGATCTCGGCTTTCGCGGGGATCCTCTGCCTGCTGATAGCGCACTTCTTCTTCCCTGAGCCGTTCCCCGCCTTTCCGCAATTTATCTGGGCTATACTGGCCGGGTTTTGCGGCGTGTTGGGATTAGGCGCGTTGTATCAGGCGCTCGCATTCGGGCACGCGGCCCTGGCCGCCCCCACTTCCGCGGTGCTGGGGGCAGCCCTGCCAGTTCTTTTTAGCATGGTCCGGGATGGTCTGCCAGGGATCACTAAACTGGTTGGTTTCGCGCTGGCATTTGTGGGGATCTGGCTGGTCTCACGCGTCCCACAGGAGACCACTCAGGTCTCCTCGCGCAGTTTTACCCTCTCATTACTGGCAGGTTTGGGGTTCGGCGGGTTCTTTATCTTCATCACCCTGGCTGGTCCCAGGTTGGCGCTGACACCTCTGATCATCTCCCGTTCCACCTTCTTCGTCATCACCTGCCTGCTATTACTCGTGAAACGTGCCCCGCTGGGCACTGCCATGCGGAACCCGTACATCTGGTTAACCGGCGCTTTTGATGCCGGCGGTAATGCCCTGTATATGCTGGCGAAAGAATTCACCCGCATCGATATCGCGGTTGTCCTATCCTCCCTTTACCCGGGTATCACCGTGCTGCTTTCAAGGGTTTTTCTCAAGGAACGCATCAGCCGCCCGCAGTGGCTGGGGGTGGTGATCAGCGTCTCCGCGGTCATTTTGATCACCTTGTGACAGAATCAAAAGGAGAGCGGTTTCCCGCTCTCCTCATTTTTTGATAGGTGCTGCCTAAATACCCAGGTAGGCTTCTTTCACCTGCGGATTATTGGCAATTTCCTTAGCCGACCCGGCCAGGGTGATACGCCCGGTTTCCAACACGTACGCGCGGTGGGAGATGGAAAGCGCCATCTGCGCGTTCTGCTCCACCAGCAGGATGCTGGTGCCTTCCGCGTTGATCTCTTTGATGATGCGGAAGATCTCTTCCACCATGATCGGGCTCAGCCCCATGGACGGCTCGTCCAGCAGGATCAGAGTCGGCTTGTTCATCAAACCGCGGCCGGTCGCCAGCATCTGCTGTTCACCACCGGAGAGCGTTCCGCCCAGCTGATTGATGCGTTCCTTCAAGCGCGGGAAACTGCGGAAAACCCGTTCGGTCATCCGATTGATCTCTGCCCGGTCCTTGATGATATAAGCGCCCATCTCCAGGTTTTCACGCACGGTCAGCGGCGCGAAGATCTTGCGGCCTTCCGGGACGTGGCTCATGCCCATCTTGACGATCTTCTCAGCCGGAGCCAGGGTGATGTTCTCACCCTTGAAAGTGATGGAGCCGCTGCGCGGGCGGATCAGGCCGGAGAGCGCGCGCAATGTAGTTGATTTGCCGGCCCCGTTGGCGCCGATCAGGGAGACGATCTCACCTTCTTTGACATCGAAAGAGATGCCCTGCAAGGCATGGATCGCGCCGTAATACACATTGAGGTCTTTAACTTCAAGCAACATTGGCTGCTCCCTTCCCAAGATAGGCTTCGACCACTTTGGGGTTGCCCTGAATCTCTTTGGGGTTCCCGCGGGCAATCACCTCGCCGAAGTCCATCACGGTGATGCGTTCGCAGATGCCCATCACGACGCGCATCTGGTGCTCGATCAATAAGATCGTGAGGTGGAAATTATCCCGGATGAAATGGATCATATCCATCAATTGCAGGATCTCACGCGGGTTCATCCCAGCCGCCGGTTCGTCCAACAGCAGCAGCTGCGGCTGGCAGGCCATGGCGCGGGCGATCTCAACGCGGCGCTGCTCACCGTAGGGCAGGTTTTTGACGATCTCGTTCTGGAAGCGGGAGAGTTTCATCACATCCAGCAAGTCTTGAGATTTTTCTACGATCTCATTTTCTTTCTGGCTGAATTTCCCGTTCGAGACGATCGTATCAAATAGGCCGTATCCCGATGTAGCATGGAAAGCAATGCGGACGTTATCCAGCACGGACAGGTTATTAAATAACCGGATGTTCTGGAAGGTGCGGCCGATACCCGCCCGGGTGATCTCGTGCGGTTCAAACCCGACCAGGTTCACGCCGTTGAACTTGACGGAGCCTTTGGTCGGCAGGTAGATTCCGGTGATCTGGTTGAACACGGTGGTTTTACCCGCGCCGTTGGGGCCGATCAGGCCCACCAGTTCACCCGGATAGATGGTCATATTGAAATCATTGACCGCGCGCAGACCGCCAAAATACTTGGTCAGGTTTTCAACTTCCAGCAGTGGTGCGCCTTGTTGCATAGAGGGAGGAGTGGATGGGTTCATGCGGTTTTAACCTCGTCCGTATTTTTTGCCTTGCGCAGCGGAATGACCTTGGATTTCAGGAAACCCCATTCCACGCTGCCCAGTAACCCCTGCGGACGCACCAGCATCAGCAGCAGCAGGGTCAGCGGATACAAGACATACCGCCAGGAAGGCGCTTCGGTACTGATCTTACCCAGGATCTCACGCAGCGTGCCTTCGAGGAAGAAGATCCAGCCGAAGGAGGCCGTGATGGTACCGGTCATGCTGCCCAGTCCGCCGAACACGATAATGATCAACGGGTTGAAGCCGACCAGGAAGTCAAACGCGCCCGGGCTGAGGAAGCCGATATAGTGCGCGTACACGCCGCCGCCGATGCCCGCGAAGAGGCTGCCGATCACGAAGGACATCAGCTTGGTTTCAGCCACGTTGATGCCCATCGAGCGGGCGGCAATTTCATCCTCGCGCACCGACATGATCGAGCGGCCGGTGGAAGAGCGGATGATGTTGCGCATGGTGATGATCACCAGCATCATGAAGAAGAAGGCCCAGAACCAGGTAGTCAACTTGGGGATACCGATCATACCGCGTCCGCCTTTCATTTCGGGGAAGGGCAGGATAGTATCGGAGTTAACCATCAGGGTGTAAACCACAATGGTGAAGCCCAGCGTGGCGATGCCGAAGTAGTCTGAACCCAGTGACAGAACGGGCAAGCCGAACAAGAAGCTGACCTCGGCCGCGAAGATCCCCGCGAAGATCACCGCCAGGAAAAACACAAAGTACATGGGGACTGTTTGGTTCAAGACCCCGGGTGCCAGCGCGTTGCCCAGCAGCGGGTTGACGAACGGCGCAAGGAACTTGCCGGCAAAGACCGCCACAACGCCGGCGATCAGCGAACCGATCAGATACAGCGTGAATGAAGACAGGACCGGCATGCGGCGCAGGCCGGAGAGGAATTTACGAATGAACAGGATGACTACCCCGCCCAGGATCGTGCCAATCCCCACCACGATCAAACCGCGGGAATCTCCATTGATCCAGCGGAAGGTGATATCCGCGGCGGTGTAGGCACCGATGCCGTAGAAACCGTACTGGCCGAGGCTGAACTGACCGTTGAAACCGTAGATCAGGTTGAGGCCCAACGCGACCATCACCATACTGCAGGCCTGGAAGAGCAAACCGCGGTCAAAATTCGTTAGAACAGCAAAGCTGCCGAATGGTGTCAGGGCCAGCTGGATCACCAGGTATCCGGCCAGTACACCTAAGGTATTCACCAGCAGGCTGATATCTATTTCCTTCGCGCCGAGGCGAATCTTTTTGCCTTTAATACCCATGACCCAGAACAGGCCGTAGAAGTAGGCAACAACGGCAACGATCTTTACAAAAGAAATCAAAAGTGTCGTAATGTCCATCTCTACCTCTTAGGCCTTTTCTTTCTCAGGCTCGCCAAAGATACCGGTCGGGCGAATGAGAAGGACGATGATCAGGATACTGAAAGCGATGGCATCCCGCATGGGGGTGGAAACATATGCGGAGGTGAGGACCTCAGCCTGCCCCATGATGAGCGCGCCAACAAAAGCGCCGGGGATGCTGCCAATGCCGCCCAGCACCGCCGCCACAAAGGCTTTCAAGCCGGGGTAGACACCCATCAAAGTTTTGATGGACGGATAAGCAATGGCAAACAACACACCGCCCAGCGCGGCAAAGGCAGCGCCGATACCGAACGTGAAGGAGATCACCTGGTCAACGTTGATGCCCATCAAACGGGCAGTCGGCTTGTCAAAAGAGGTAGCCCGCATCGCGATGCCAATCTTGGTCCGGCGCACCAGATACTGCAGGAAGAGCTGCGCCAGCACTGTCGCGATCACGATCACGACAAAGATATTGGAGAAGGTGATCGAGCCCGGCGGCGTGGTCACCCCGGCTTCCACCTGGTGGATGCCATCTTTGATGTACCAGGTCATCTCTTCAAACGGCCGCTTGTATGGAATAAACCGGGCTGAAAACACAAATTCCAGCAGGCCGAAGTATTCAAGGAAGAAAGACACGCCAATGGCGGTGATAAGAGCGGCAATACGCGGCGCGTCACGCAGGGGTTTATACGCCACCCGTTCAATGGTGATCGCCAGCAGGACGCAAATGACCATTGAAAGCAGAATGATCGTGATGGTTCCGAGGACGTTAGCCAGCAGGGGATTAATGTTCGGAAACACAGCCAGCGGCCAGACATGCAAGCCGAGGAATTCCACCGCGAAGAAACTGACGAAGGCGCCAACCATGAAGACATCGCCGTGCGCGAAGTTGATCAGCTTGACGATACCATACACCATGGTATAGCCCAGGGCGATCAAAGCGTACACAAAACCGAGCTTCAGACCGTCCAAAACGTTCTGAGCGAACAGTGACGGCTTGGCGATCAGGTTTTTAGCCAGGACAAATAATGCGAATAATGCAATCAGGATTAAAAGAAATTTACCGATCCAGGCCAGAAAAGAATTCGGGGTGACTATATGGATGGATTTCTGTTTTTGGGAGATTGTTTGCATCTGGCAAGCACTCCTTTAATGAGCAGATGTAAAAAAGAAGGATGGGGACAGTTGCCTGTCCCCATCCCGCAGATGGATAAATTACGGATTTACAACCGCTTCGAATTTCACGCCTTCAGCCGTAACTTTCAGGATGGTGGCGGATTTGATCGGGTTGTGGGAAGCATCGAACTTGATGGTACCAGAAACGCCGTTGAAGGTGATGCCTTCGAGGGCAGCCTTGACCTTGGCGGTGTCATCGGCACCGGCTTCGGTGATGGCCTGGAACATCAGGTTGGTGGCGTCGTAAGCCAGGGTGGCCAGAGCGTCAGGGGTGCTGCCGTACTTGGCGGTGTAAGCCGCGACGAAGGTCTGAACCTCAGGGCGAGGATCTTCGGCGGAGTAGTGGTTGGTGAAGTAACCACCAGCGGCGGCTACTACATCCAGGTCACTGGAGTCCCAGCCATCACCACCCATGAAGGGGGCGGTAATGCCTTTTTCCTTGGCCTGTTTGGCAGCCAGGTTGACGATGTTGTAGTAATCGGGCAGGTAGATCACGTCCGGGTTGGCATCGGCAACTTTCGCCAGGATGGCGGAGAAGTCGGTGTCATTGGCGGTGTAGGATTCTTCGCCAACAATGGTGCCACCGAGTTCGGTGAAGGACTTCTTGAAGGCTTCGGCGAGACCCTTGACATAGTCATTGGCCTGGTCGACCATCAGGAAGGCGGTCTTGGCGCCGAGGTTTTCGGAGGCGAATTTAGCACCCACGAGACCCTGGAAAGGATCGATGAAGCAAGCGCGGAAGATGTAGCCCTTGGTTACGCCATTGGCATCCACGGTCACGGAAGGATTGGTGGAGGTCGGGCTGATCTGGATCACGCCGGCGGCATTGGCGATTTCGGATACCGGGATGGAAGCCTTGGAGCAGACTTCGCCGATGATGTAATGCACACCGTCCTGGTTGATGACCTTGTTGGCAGCATTGACGGCCGGGTCAGGGGTGCACTGTGAGTCTTCGACGACGGGAACTACGGTCATACCGAGGACGCCACCTTTGGCATTCCACTCTTCAACGGCGAGCAGGAAACCATCGCGGGTAGAGTTACCGAAGGTTGGGACTGGGCCAGAAAGAGGAGCCAGAACGGCGACTTTCAGTTCAGCGGGGGCCTTGGCACCGCAACCAGCGGCGAGGAATGCAACGATCAACAGAATGCTTAAGATTTTTAAAGACTTCATTTCGCTTCTCTCCTTGTTGTGGTTAGTTGCTTTGGTCGTGCTATTGAATTTAGTTCTACTTCTGAATAATGGAATTTTCTGCGCCATATCGATTCTGCGAACTTCCTACCACCTCCTTCCAGGAGTGATTGTTACAGATACTCAATTCGATATAAACGTGTATTATATACCAATTTGAAGTATATAGTTTATAATTACGAATTATTACATTGTCAAGTATGTACTTTGTTTATTTATCACGCAATCTTCCGGAGGTATTCATGGCACAGTCCAAACAGATCGATCCGACCCTCGTCCGAGTGGTTCTTTTCCTCCAGCTAATTCCATTGCTGCTTTTCCCGCCTTCCAGCTTCGCGCTGACTTCCCAAACCTGGTGGCTGCCGGCGATCCTGGTACTGCTGGATATCGTAGCGTTGGTTCAGCTGTTCCGCAAAACCACCGCCATGTGGCCGCTTTATCTCCTTGGCTTTGCCCAGGGCTTTAACATCATCAGCCGCCTGTTGATGCTGATGCCGCAGTCGGTACCGATGACCGAAAGCGCGTCTTTCGACTACTTGTACTTCATTCTCTCGATCGTCGCGATGATCGCCTCGGCGTATGTGTTATGGTTCATCGAACGCCCGGCAGTCAAGCAGGTTCTCGGCCGATAATATAACTGGTTAACTTAAAAGCAGAGATTGGCATGCCAATCTCTGCTTTCTTTTATTCGGTAATTGGATTCCGGATCGGTTTTTCCGGGACATCCCGCCGGCCGTCCAGGATGTGCAGGACCGCTTTGAGAGGATGACGCAGCAGCATCCGCGGACCTGAATAGCGCATCATCTGCCGAACTTTCTCCCGCATTGCCGGTTTATAGCAATGCACCGGGCATTTCGCGCAGGTGGTCTTGCCATCCTGAAACGGACATTTCTCCAGCCGCATCAACGCGTACTCTTCCAGAGCCTGACAATCCGCGCATAACCGCGCGCCGCCATGCTGACCGCGGCAGTACATGCGGACCATCACCTGGATGGTGTCTTTCTCTCTGTTGACCCGGTCACCCATGTGTGTCTCCTGTTGGCAACAGTATAAAAGGTGACCATTAAAACAGCATGAAGGTTTTACACGTCTTCCAGGCTGCGCTCCAGTGCCAATATATCTTCCAACCTTGGCGCGTCCAAACCAGCCCGCTTCCACCGGGTTTCAGCGATCTGCCTGGCATCGGCCGGAACGCCCTGCTTTTCAAAATACTGGCAGAGACGGATCATGTCCCGGTAGAAGATCGTCCAGGCATTGCGATTTCGGCGCGGATCAAACGCCTGCGGAAAATCGATCAGCCAGATATCTTCCTGCCAGAAAAGCAGGTTGTAGGCTGAGAGATCTCCATGCACCAGGTTGAGAGAAAGCATCAACTCGATATTGGACAGCACCTTCTCAAAGAGCCGGCCAGCCAGCGCGGCATCCAGGTCGATAGATACCAGGGGCGGAGCCGGATGGTCTGGAGCGCCAATGTAATCCATCAGGATGGCATTGTTGGCGCAGATATAGGGTTTCGGTAAAGCGCCGCCTTTTTCGTGCAGTACGCGCATGGTTTCGAACTCATGCTGGATCCAATCCACATGCATCAGGTTCAGGCCGTACTTCGTCCGCTTGGCCATTGCGCGGTCCGCGCGTTCGTCGTGCAGCTCCAGGCCAGATTCATCCAGCTGCGTCCGGCCTTCCCGATAGATGTGATCGTCTTTCAGGTTGCGGTACATGCGGGGTCGGTACACCTTGGCTGCCAGCCATTCTTTCCCCGTAGTCTGATTTCCGCGGCACAGATAAACCGATGCTTCCTTGCCGCCTTTGATCATGCGGGTCACATCCTCAAACCAGTTTTCTGCGTAAAACGGACCCAGCGACTCAACCAGCCAGCGGCCTTCAAATTTGGACGGCTTGTAGCTGTACGGAAAATCAGCCGGCCGGCCATCCACATTGGCCGGGGTTTGGCTGGGTTTCCTGGTACGCGCGCCAACCGCAGGTTTTGAGATCTTTATCGTGACAGGGCGGTCGAAACCATCCTGATCGTTATCATCGTTATAATTCATTTTTTCTCTTCTTACAGGTAGTGATTAAAATAAAACAGCCGCAGGCAAGCCTGCGGCTGGAAGAGAGGGATAACCCTTAACTCACGAAACCCGGCAGGAGGCAAGCCAAATACAACCAAAAACAATCTCAACTCTCATCACTTGCCTCCTTTCAAAACTAAGATGTAATTAATATACCAGTTTGGCAGTATCCCGTCAAGAATTTTCACCTGCTCCACCCGGGTCCTGCTTCCAGTCAGACCGAAACCGGATGGTCCGCCTCAGGCAAAAACCATTACAAGAACGCCACCCACAGGTGCGCCAGGTGATAGATCACCGGCGCCAGCAGGCTGTTGCTTTCTTTCATCAACCAGCCCAGCAGCACTTCCAGCAGCAGCCGGTAGATGATCGCTCCGACCAGCGCCAGGCCGGTCAGCGGCAGGAAGCCGATCGCTACCACGCTCCACCAGGCCAGGCTAAGCCCGGCAGTGGCCAGCAGCCCGCGCCAGTCACCCAGCCAGGAGCTCAAGCGGGGTTGGATATATCCTCTGAACACCACCTCTTCACCGACCACCGTCAGCACCGCCATGATGAGCGCGTTTGTCCCGCTGCCAGCCATCCCCCGGATGATCAGCGAGATCTTGCCGTGGATGAAAATTGTCAGCAAAGCCAGCGCCAGGCCGAGTTGCAGACCGGCCTGTGTATTCCGCCCCAGACCTATGCTTAACAGAGGCTGCTTGCGCAGGTAGACACTGGCCGCAACGATTAGGACCAGCGCGGCGGTGAAGAAGATCTGCGCGGCAATCGCAGCCGGGGTGATGGCCGGCAAAGCCGGCGCCCCCAGCAGCGATGGATACCAGCTAAACTGCCCGGCCTGCGCGATATCCGCGCCGGCCACCCGGACCAACGCCGCGGTCGCGACGACGATCAACACCCCGATGGATAAAGCGGCGCCGCCTTCCCGGCCGGGATATTTGAAGTTCAATCTGCGGCGATTCTTGAGCGCGGGTGTGATGGACAGGATGCGGATCACCGCCACCACGCCGATAAATTCACTGAATAATAAAACCGGGAAATTCATGTTCTCTGCCTGTCTTAACTTGGATTGCTGTCAGTTTGATCTGCCGCGGCTGGCGCGGGCGTTTGCGGCGCCAGCCCATAAGCAGTCAGGTCAATGGTGTCTTCCATCTGGATCTGACCCCGTAAGAACGACCCTTCCTCAGTGGCCAGGGCAACCACTTTCACATCACCCCAGACGCGCCCGGTGGCCCGGATATCCAGTTTTTCAGCAATGATGTTGCCGCGTACCGCGCCGGCGACAATCACCGTGGTAGCTACGACATTCTCGCAGGTGACGCGGCCAGTTTCACCAATCACCAGCAAGCCGCGCAGGGCTACCTTCCCTTCAAATGTACCTTCCACGCGGATACCGCCGTTGCCGGTGAGATCGCCCAGCCAGTTGATACCCGGTCCGAGAATGGAGGTAACCCGTTCTTGCGACGCGGGCAGACTGCCCGCGGCAGGTCCGCGCTTAAACATCAAGACCTCCGTGTTTGCGATTCAATCTATTATTGCTATACATTAATATTTCCTTCATAAGCATTTTATACCATATAACAGCCCCCCTCTCCATTTCATATCCTTGTTCAGCCATTAACTGACCGCCGCAGGATATGATAGACTATCCACATTAGCAGAAAAGGAGTTCCTATGAGGCATCTCAAGGTTGGAGACCAGGCTCCGGATTTTACTCTGCCCAGCCACCTGGACACAAATGTGAAGCTGAGCAGCCTGCGCGGTAAAGTAGTTGCCATCGCGTTCTTCCCCCTGGCGTGGACGCCCGTCTGAACAGCGCAGATCCCGTCGTATGAGGCCGAACTGGGCCGATTCGCGGGATTAAATGCCCAGGTTCTGGGCATCAGCGTAGACCACGTCCCCTGTCTGAAGGCATGGACCGAGACCTTTGGTGGTATTCACTATCCCATCCTGAGCGACTTCTGGCCGCACGGCGAAGTCGCTAAAAAATACGGGGTGCTCCGCCCGGAGGGTTATACCGAACGAGCCATCTTCATCATAGATGACGACGGCATCATCCGTTATATCGACATCCACGATATCAGCGAGCAGCCGGACAATCAGGTCCTGTTCGCGGAGATCAAGAAGCTGCGCCCGGATTACCACGAGGTTGAGACCGCCGCGGATACATCCCAATTGCCGCACGGCGGGATCGTGATGTACTGCACCAAATGGTGCCCCGAATGCCGGCAAGCTCGCACCTGGTTCAATGAAATGGAAATCCCCTACACCGAGGTGGATGTGATGTCCGTGCCCGGCGCGGATAAGCAGGTACGCGCATGGAATAACGGCAACCTGACCACACCGACCTTTGATATCAATGGTCGCATCCTGACCGGCTTCAACCGGGAGCGCGTCACGCAGCTGCTCAAAAGCTAACTTTCTTCACAAGAAATCCTCCGGCAAGGAGGATTTTTTATTCCAGCGTGTAACGCCACGGCAGGCTGCGCCACGGCTCAGGTACCGTGTTCAATCCTATCCGTGGTGTTGTTCGAACCGCAGACTGGTTGGCTGCGACGCTGTCGTCCGCGATCCATAATCCGGATGAGGTCTGGCAGAGATTAGCGCCGTTCAGCTGACCGTCCACTGCCAACGCCTGGCACAGCTTTGCCGGGCCGTTCAGCCAGCCTTTGGCCGCAGCAGGTCGGCGTGCTTGCATGAACTCTTCACCGAAGATGGGCTGAATGGCGCGGATCAACACGGCTGCGGGAAAGCCAACCGGCATACAAACCACATTCAACAGCCAGTGCATGCCGTAGGTAAAGTAGATATACGCCGTGCCGGGGTTTCCATACATCACCCGCGTGCGCTCGGTCAGGCCGGCTTTGGCATGGCAGCCCTGATCATCCTCACCCTGATACGCCTCGGTTTCAACGATCCGGCCGGCCGCGCACGCGCCGTCTACCTGGCGGACCAGCAGCTTTCCCAACAGGTCAGGCGCCACTTCGGTCGCCGGGCGGTCAAACCAGGACGCCTGGATGGGTTCACGCCAGCCCTCCGAACCAGCCGGACCGGGATTAAGATTCATTCTGATGGTTGGATTTATTGTTCAGCAGATCGCGTTCCATCGTCTGGCGTAAACCGCTTTCCAGATCAATGGCCGGCTTGTAATTTAGTTTATTGGCAGCCAGGCTGATCTCGGCCCGCATGTGTTTTACCCCGCCATCCACTTTATTGTTGTAGACTACCTGCGGTCGTCCGCCAGTCACTTCCAGAACCGTCTTCAGCAGATTTTTTATGCTGGTTTCCTGCCCGCTGCCAATGTTGAAGATCATATTATCGATCTTCGGAGTACTGGCAGCAGAGATCATGGCGGAAACCACGTCATCCACAAACACGTAATCCCGAGTTTGGCTGCCGTCACCGTTGATCACGATGGTACCGTTCCGCAGTGCCTGGCGCAGGAAAGATGGGATCACCGGCGCGTGCGCGACCGGCACATGCTGCCCCGGGCCGTAGGCATTGAAGATCCGCAGGCAGACCGTATCAATATTGGCCAGCGCGCCAATCGAACGGATATAGAACTCAGCGGATAGCTTGGAAACGGCATAAGGTGACCGGGGCTTCGGTTCAGCATCCTCTTTCAGGCTGGCGGACTTCTGGTTGCCGTAAACCGCCCCGGAGGAAGCAAAGACCAGCCGCTTGACGCCCACATCCCGGGCGGCTTCCATGACCGTAACAGTGCCGCCGACATTCACCTGGTTGTAATCGCGCGGGTAGAGGATCGATTCAGGGACAGAGACGCGGGCTGCCAGGTGGAAGATGCAATCGATATCCTGCAGCATCGACCAGAGTTTTGGCCGGTCATTCACATCACCGCGGGTAAAAAAGACATCGGGGGATAGTTTTGCCGGGTCCCCGGTAGAGAGATCATCCAACCCCCGCACATGGTGACCTTCAGCAACCAGCCGGTTGGCCAGCGCAGAACCCAGGAAACCTGCCGCACCCGTGATGAAATAGTTCATATATGACTTTTATCCGTTTTTTGGATTATAGCATGGAACCTTCTGACACTTTCGCTGCGCCAGTTTTATCGTGTACAATTGGCATGTTGCCTCGCCCGGAGCGGGTGATATAATTTAGACAATATTTATCCTAATTACTATGCCGCTGGATACCTACGGACGTAACATCAACTATCTCCGCATCAGCCTGACGGATGCCTGCAATTTACGCTGCGTGTATTGCATGCCGGAAAACCAGGTCTTTCGCCCGCGCGAGGAATTAATGTCCCCTGCGGAGATCCTGCGCCTTACAGCCATTTTCGCCAGGATGGGCGTGGTGAAGATCCGCCTGACTGGCGGCGAACCAACCGTCCACCCGGACGTTTTATCCATCATCAGCGGGATTCGCGCCATCCCCGGGATATCCTCTGTATCGATGACCACCAACGGCGTCCTGCTGGAAAAGCTGGCTGAACCCATGCAGGCGGCCGGACTGGAACGGGTCAACATCAGCCTGGATACGACCGATCCGACCGAATTCTTCCGCATTACCCGCCGCAACTCATTCGACAAGGTCTGGGCCGGCGTGCTGGCGGCTGAGGCGGCCGGCTTGCTGCCAATCAAACTCAACGCTGTCATCGTGCGCGGATTCAATGACCACAATATTGCCAACCTGGCCGGCGTGACGGTGAAACATCCCTGGCATGTCCGCTTTATCGAAATGATGCCGTTTGGCGGCTCCACTGACCTGCAGCGCTCCCAGGTGGTCACCACCGCGGAAGCCATCGCGCAGATAGAAAAGACGTACGGTAAATTGGAACTGCTGGATGAAGGCAAGATGGACGGCGAAGCGGTGATGTACCGCATCGCTGGCGCGCCGGGCCGCCTTGGGTTTATCTCTTCTGTCAGCAAGCCCTTCTGCGCTTACTGCTCGCGGGCCCGCCTGACCGCCGACGGCCGCCTGAGACTCTGCCTGCTGCGTGAGAATGAAGTCGATCTCCTCACCCCTTTGCGCGCTGGCGCCGCCGACTCTGACCTGCGGGAACTGATCGCGGGCGCCATCTGGCATAAACCCTGGGGGCACGGTCTGGCCAATGGCGAGATCCCCCTAAATCGAACCATGAGCGAGATCGGCGGCTAAACCGTTACCGGACCAACCACCACAGCACCGCGCAGATCACCGGCGCGCTGATCGTACAACCCAGGTTCACCCAATCATTATTCAGCCACTTCAAACCCCGCAATAAGCGGGTGGGATTTCCGCAGCCGTGCCGCGGATGTTTTTCTGTTTCTTTTCCACAGCTCTCACACCAGAACACGGCCTGCACCGTAGCCCCGAGCAGGGAATCTACCAGCGACCCCAGCAGACCAGACACAGCCACTACCAGCGCCATCCATACGTTGTGCTGAAACCCGTAAGCAATGGCCGCGATCAACCCGGCCCCGGCCAGGGCGCTCAGCGTCCCCACCAGGCTAATACCGCCGGAGGTGCCTTTTTCTACCTCCCGCAAGGTAGTGATCAAGCGCGGTTTGGCCTGAGATAGAGCGCTCAGTTCGGTTGCCCAGGTATCGGCGTTGGCGGCGGCCATAGACGCGCAATACAGCCACCACCAGAGATCTCCGCCCAGCACCCCCCCACCCAACGCCAGTAAGCCGGCCGCGGCGCCGTTAGCCAGTACCTGCCAGGCATCCCGTTGGCTGCCTTTAGCATATTTCTCTTCCACATTCCCCTTGCGGTTTTTATACAAACGCGAGAGCAGGCTGGATGACACAAAAAAAGTCAGCAGGACTGCCGTGGCGCCAATCCCGCCAAAGCCAAAAATAAGCGTGCCCAGGCCGACCGCGGCCAAGCTGCCAGAGCAGGACAACGCGCCGACGCGTTTGGCCAGCGCCGCGATGACGCAGCTTAATAAAAATGCCAGCAAAATGGAGAGCGGGGAAGGAAAGGTCATGCGCGCAGTGTCACGAAGATCAATGAAACCAGGATCAAAACCGCGGTTAGTATCGCGCCGCCGTAGACCAGGTATGCCAGTGTTTTTTGTGATTCCAAGCGGAAGAAGAACGCCCCGGTGATGATATCCACCAGCCAGATGACGACGCTCACCACCGGCAGCAGCAACAGACGGATCGACGCTACCGGGTTCAGCACCGCGGTGGCAGAAGCGCCCAGCGGGACTTGCTGCCGGTTGGTCACCAGTATCACCGTCCAAATCAGGATGGCCGCGTTCAACACAAAGCCAGCCAGGAAGAGGTTGCGCAAGACCTGGCTGTCCCATAGTTTACCGAATACGAAGGAAGGCTGGATGGACTTCGCGGGAACCGCGTCCAGGCTGCCCAATTCCACGTTCCGGCGAAAGTGAGCTAGAAACTCGCCCGGGTTCTGCGGTGAGATGACGTAAACGGCTTCCGGCCCGGCCACCAGCAGCGCCTGCTTCAGATGGTCCGCCATAAACTCCACTTTACCCAAACCTGCCACCGCGCGCCACCCCAGGTACGCTCCGGGCAATGCCAAACGCGGCTTGCGCAGCGGGTCGATCAGGTCATCCACCGGCCGGATCCACTCGATCGTCCGCAAGGGTAGTGCTTCGGTCCGCAGACCCCAGTGCAGCGTCAACGCGCCGCGATCCATACGGTAATAGGCCCGCTGCAAAGCGATCAGGCGGTACGTCAGCATCGGGATGGGTATCAGGGCAGCCAGGCCGGCCGCCAGCAGCATAATAAATTCCTGGTTACCGGCTACCTGGGTAGTTAATATGAAGCAAGTTAACGCCGCGGCCGCGGCCAAAAAAAGGAAAGAGCCCAGGAACCAGCGGCCCTCCTTTTTGCGGGGGTAATAGGTATAAGCTGAAGCGTTTACCAATGGACCGCCCGATCTTCAGGCGCGTCGCGCAATTTAGTTGGAGCAGTAATTAACCAGCCAGTTAGCAAACCGGAATTTTCAATGAATAGCATATATCGATTTTACTATAAGCCGGCATCCCACTGAGATCAGTGGGATGCCGTAATTTTATCTATACCCAATATCACTACTGCTCTTACTCGACCGTCGTCACCTTGCCGCTGTGGATAAACTTGCCGGGCACGACACCTGTCCGCTCTGCCAGAACAAAACTCAGCAGCTGGGCAGCCACGATCTCCGCGATCGGCAAAGTTGCTTCAGAACCAGCCGGGATCGGCATGGTAAAACCGGTTTTATCATCCTCACGAGAAAAAACGATCGCTTTACCGCCAAAACGCCGGATATCGGCTGCCAGGACATGGTTCAACGAGCTGACCTTCGCGCTTCCGGAGTAGATCAACCCGGTGAAACCCGGGCGGACGAGTTCCAGCGGGCCGTGCCGAAAATCCGCGCTGTTCATGCCCTCCAGCGGATATTTGGCTGCTTCCTTATTCACCAGCGCGCCGTTCCAGACCGCTGCCATGGAAGGCCCGCGTCCCAACAGCGCCAGGGTATCGAACTCGCCCAGTAATTGCCGCAGCTGCTCCATCCGCTCATCCCACTCCAGCAGATAGCCTTCCAGTTGGTCGGCCGCGTCCAGCAATTCTCCTGCCAGGTGCTGGACCGGGCTGCCCAGCAGATGGTTTGCGATCAGCAAGTTGAGCGCCATGGTATTCACGAAAGTCTTGGTACTGACCGTGCTTTCCGGCCCGGCCTGTAAATGGAGAAAGATATCCGCGGCGCCAGCGGTCGGGCTCTCCGGGTCATTCACACAGGCCAGAACACCGGCATGTTTTCGGCTGATATGTTGCTTAAATAAGCTTACCAGTTCCGCGCTGCGGCCGGATTGCGAGTTTACCCAGAGCAGCGTGCGTTCACCGATGACATCTGGCAGAAAGTGAACCAGCTCAGCCGCGTTGATCAGCTGGACGGGGACAGGCAAGCGGGATAATTGCAGCATCGCCGGGTAAGCCGCATTGTAAGAAGCGCCCATGCCCGTTATCACGATCCGGTCGATACTGCCATTTTTCAGGCCGTCTGTGATCATCCGCAGGCTATCCGGCTGCCAGTGTTGAACAACCTTGCGCAGGAATTGAGGTTGAGAAAGTATGTCCGCTAAATATGGGTTCATTATCGATCCAATAGTAGATGCGCGGCACGCGCCGCGCCGAAGATGCCGGCTTTTTGTCCCAGGTCCGCCAGGCGGATATCCACACTTGCCGCCGGTATGATCACGTTATATTTTTCCAGGGAACGGCGCAACGGTCCTGCGAGCAAGTCAAACGAGTGTGTTACGCCGCCGGTCAGCAGGACCCTGTCCGGCAGCAGCAGCATGAAGATACTCGCCAGTCCGCGTGCCAGGTGATCCGCGATCTCAGCAACGATCCGGCTGCACTCCGCGTCCCCCTGGCGCGCGCCGTCAAACACCATCCTGGCGTCGAATGCGCCATGTGCCTGCAACCGCTCCGCCAGGTATCCCTGGCGGTCATCCCGGGCTGCCCGCTCTGCCCGTTGGGCGATGGCAGGCCCGGAAATTAGTGATTCTAAGCAGCCCTTGCCGCCGCAGTAACAGGCCGGTCCCAGCGGGTCGATCGGGATATGTCCGCCTTCCGGATGTTCACCGCCCAAACCGCGGTAGATCGTGCCGTCCACAATGAAAGCTGTGCCCACCCCGGTACCGATGGTCAGCATGAACAACCGTGAAACACCCCGTCCGGCTCCGATCCAGGCCTCGCCTAATGCCGCGGCGTCCGCGTCGTTTTCAAAAGCCACCGGCACCTGGTAGCGCGCCCGCAGCGGGTTGATGATATCCACCTGGTTCCAGCCCGGCAATGTATACGGGTTATTGATCAGCCCGTGCACGCGGTCGATCGGCCCGGTAGATCCGATGCCGATGGCGGCCACCTCGCGTCCGCTTTCCAGCACAACCTGGTGGATCAATCTCTCGATCGTTTCCAGGCCGGCTTCTGGCCCGCGCGCCGCGTCGATTGGCAGCTCGCTCGCGGTGATTAACTCCCCCCCGGATGTGATCGCCCCGGCCCGCACATTGGTACCGCCCAGGTCGATTCCGATCAAGACATGCTGTTCCTGCAAATCACTCCTGCGCATGAGAAGCTGCCCAACAGGCAACACCCGCTACCCCGGCATTATCGCCCAGGGTGGACTGCACAACCTCCACCCGTTCGATCGGCATGGTGGTGACCCGCTCCAGCATGGTTCGCTTCATCGGATCCAGCAGTAGCGGACCAACCCGGGAAACCCCGCCGGTGATGATGATGCGGCTGGGGCTGAGGGCAGTACAGATATTGCCGGCGGTGATGCCCAGCGCGAAACCGGCCTGCTCATAAATGCTGGCAGCGATCGCGTCGCCTTCCCGCGCGGCATTCGCGATCAGTTCCGGTGTGATGCAATTCAGGTCATACCCGCACATTTTCCCGATACTGGTCGTCAGTCCCTGCACCACAGCTTTGATGCCCTGGGCGGTGATTGCCGGACCGGAGGCGTAGGCTTCCAAACAACCAGCATTTCCGCAGCCGCAGCGCGGGCCGTTATGGTCGATGACCGTATGCCCAAGTTCGCCGGCCGTGCCGCCGATCCCCAGGTGCAGCTGGCCGTTGATGATCAACCCGCCGCCCACGCCAGTGCCGATTGTGAAAACTGCTACCGTATCCGCGCCGGCGCCGGCGCCGTACTTCCACTCACCATATGTGATGGCGCGCGCGTCATTCAGCAGCGAGGTGCGAATGCCCGTCAGATCGGTGATGCGCTGCCGCAGCGGGACATGCTCCCAGCGGCCCGGCAGGTTGGGCAGGAAGACAACGGTACCCTTTTCCAGGTCCAGTACGCCTGGCACACCAATACCGATGCCGCCGATATCCTGCGGTGTCAGCCCGGATTGGGAGATCAATTCCAGCGCCAGGCTGGCGATGCGCTGCATGACCGCCTCGTGCCCCTCCCGCGCCAGGGTCGGAATGCTTTTGTTGCGCATCACCTGGCCGCTCTCAACATCCACCAGCGCGGCCCGCAGATTCGTTCCTCCCAGGTCAAAACCAATATATTTTTTCATGCAGCTCCCTGAAAAAAGAACCACCTTACCGTAAGGAGAGAAATCGGTAAGGTGGTTCCAGCCGATTTAGTGAATGAAAGGTTTGAGGATGTCTCTGGCCAGGTAAAAACCACGTTTTACCAGTTCCTCACTGCCTTCAAAAGCCCGATCTTCATGCTCGATGCTGACCACATAATCATACCCGCCGGCCGTCAGCGCGGCGAAGAATTTGGACCAGTCCATGTCACCCAGCCCGGGCAGGCGCGGCACCTGCCAGCCCATCCCCTGAGATAACACGCCGTGGTTATATACGCCCTCCCAATCGATGTGCAGGTCTTTGGCATGCACGTGAAAGATCTTGCTGGAAAATTCACGCACAACCCGCGGCATGTCGATCATCTGCAAGATCAGGTGGCTGGGGTCGAGATTCAGCCCGAAATTGTCATCCGGGATGATCTCCCACATTTTCCGCCAGATGGCGGGTGTGCTGGCCAGGTTGTTTCCGCCCGGCCATTCATCATAGGAGAAGATCATCGGGCAGTTTTCAATGCCGATCTTGATACCCCGCTCGCCGGCAAACTTCACAATACCCGGCCAGACGCGGGCATAATCTTCCAGATTTTGCGGAACCGTCTTGTTCTTATCCTTCCCGATAAAAGTGCCAACTACCGGTACTTCCAGCAGCGCGGCGGCCTGAATGACCTTTTTCAGGTGTCCGATCACAGTTTCGCGATGATCCGCGTCCGGGTGCAGTGGATTGGGGTAATACCCCAGCGCGGAAATGGTTAAGCCGTAACCTGAGATCATCTTGCGGATCTCAGCCGCTTTCTCTTTATCCAGGTTGGCCACATCTATATGGGTCACACCCGCGTAACGGCGCACGGCTTTTTCATACGGCCAGCAGGCGATCTCGATCGCGTCAAAACCACTCTCGGCGCCCCAGCGGGCGGCTTGTTCCAGGGTCGTTCCCGGCAGCGCGGAAGTAAAAAATCCCAGTTTCATCGTTTGTCTCCTGAGGTTATTGTCTAGATCTTGATCCACTGGCGCTCTCTGGCGCTCTTCTCAACGGCTTCACACAACTGCATCTCATAATGCCCATCGGCAAAGGTGGGAAAATCCGGCTTCTTCGTATAATCGCCAGCCAGGATGTACGCGTACACTTTCGCGTACAGTTGTTTGAACGTGTCCGGGAAGCCCTCATTGTGTCCGCCGGGATAGGATGTGACCGCGCGCGCTTCTGGCGCAAGCAAAGCCGGATCTTTCATGAGAACCTGGTTAGGCTCGGTGCGATGCCCCATCCACAGCTCATTATTCCGTTCAGAATCCCAGCTGATGGACGATTTTGACCCGTTCACCTCGAAGAAAAGCCGGTTCTTTCTGCCGGAAGAGACCTGTGAAACGGTCAGGTTACCCACGACCCCGTTTTCATAATGCAGCAGGATGGTGGCGTAATCTTCGGTGTGGATGGGCTGATCTACATAATCATCCGGCGTCAGCAGCTTGCCGGTAAAGGTCTCCAGCGGCCGGGTTGGCTTTTTGCGGATCGGGTGGAAGGTCTTGAAATCCGCATATACTTCGGTGATTTTCAAGCCGGTAATGAAGGTCATCAGGTCCAGCCAGTGTGAGCCAATATCCGCTACTGCCCGCAGCGAGCCGCCCAAGCCGGGTTCCAGGCGCCAGTTCCAATCGGTGGGGTAGAGCAGCCAATCCTGCAGGTACGACCCCTGCACGATGAACAGGTCACCCAGCTGACCAGATTGCACCATGGCGCGCGCCTGCTGCACCAACGGGTACATGCGGATGTTAAAGTTGACGACGTTGACCAACCCCTTTTCGGCAGCCAGTTTCACCAGCTCGCCGGATTGCTGGGTATTCAATGCCAGCGGTTTCTCGCAAATGACATGCTTTCCCGCCGTCAGGGTAGCCATGGCATGCGGCGCGTGGAGGTAATTTGGGGTCGCGAGATGGACAACATCGATCTCAGGATCTTTCAGCATCTCATCCAGCGAGCCGTAGGAGCGGGGTATTCCCAGCGCGGCGGCTTTCTCTTTCGCCAGCGCGGGGGTGCTTTCCGCCAATCCCAGCACGCGGATGCCGTTTCTCCGTAAGGCCTCGATGTGGGCTGGCCCGATAAAACCCGTCCCCGCCACGCCGACGCCGATGGTTTGTTTCGTTAATTCTCTGGGCATAAAATGAAACTCCTAATATTCTCCGGGTTTACCAGCGGAACCGGGCAAGGTTGCTTTACCTTCTTCGCGGGCTTTGAAGTCATCCAGTATCTGCGCTGTGGCCGTAGCGCCGCTGCGGGTAACCCCCGCGTCGATCACATCCAGCAGGGCCTGCAGCGTCCGCACCCCGCCGGCGGCTTTCACCTGCACCCGCTCTGAGACATTTGCCCGCATCAGCCGCAGGTCATCCAGGGTGGCGCCGCCGCCGGCAAAACCGGTGGAGGTCTTGACCCAATCCGCGCCGGCTGCTTCGCAGGCTTTGCACGCCGCGATCTTCTCCGCGTCGGTCAGGTAAAAGTTCTCAAAGATCACTTTCACCTTCACCCCGCGGACATGGGCGGCCTGACATACGGCTTGAACATCTTCACGGACGAAATCCAAATGTCCAGAACGCAGCTCGCCGATGTTCAGAACCATATCCAGTTCTCTGGCGCCGTCATCCATCGCGCGTTCGGCTTCAAAAACTTTGACAGTTGTCAGTGAACTGCCGTGCGGGAAACCGATGACGGTAGAGACCAGTACGTCCGAATCTTTCAGCAAACGGGCAGCCAGTTTCACGTCGGTGGGCTTTACGCAAACGGTGGCGGTATGGTATTTCGCTGCCAACTCGCAGCCGGCAATTATGTCGGCTTCGGTTAATTCCGGCCGCAGCAGCGAATGATCGATCACCTTGGCCAGCTGCGCGTAAGTTATGGTTTTACTATTCAATCGTTCCATGCTGCTCCTAGCACTTCTTCCAGAGATCGATCGGTTTCTGTACCACCGGTGGATCGTATGGGAAGGTAATCTTCCGTCCTTCGCCAGCGGACTGATACGCGGCGTACATGATCTTGAGAACTTCCCGCCCGTCTTCACCAGTTACCATGCATTCCTCTTTCCCGAGGACGCAATTCACAAAATGCTGCATTTCCTGCGGGAAACCGTAGTTCCAGTTCTCTTCGAACATGGTGAACGTGTAGCCCTTGGTGGCGCCAGATTTTTCAACCGCGTAACCGTAGCCTTCCTCAGAGTAGGTCAGCAATGAGCTGCCGCGCAGCAGGTCCGCGCGGGTATGGCCTTTCTTGCCGTAGACCTCGCAGCGGTCGTCCACCCCGCCGCCTTTTGCCCAGCTATTCTCGATCATCGCGATCTTGCCGCCTTCGTATTCGATGATGGCGTAGGAGTGATCTTCACCCTGCGTGCGGCCCTGGTGAAGATAGGTACCCATAAACGCTGTTACGCTCTTCACTTTCGGCCGGCCCAGCACCCAGCGGGTGTATTCGATGGAATGGCACCCCATATCCAGCATCACACCGCCGCCGGAGCGGCGCACATCCCAGAACCAGGGCATGTGCGGACCGGGATGCTCCTCGGATTGCTTGGCCAGGAAGGGTTCGCCGACCGCGCCTTCATCGATCAGCTTCTTGACGCGCACATACTTCGGCGCGAAGAGCAATTCCTCCGCGTACATCAGCAAGACGCCGGCCTTTCGGCAGGCATCGATCATCTCATCTGCCTGTTCAAGGGTCAGGCAGAGCGGTTTTTCAATGATGACATGCTTGCCAGCCCGGGCGGCAGCCAGTACCGCCGCGTGGTGCAGATCATTGGGGATGCCAATATCCACCACGTCGATCGATTTATCCTTCAGCATCTCGTTGTAGTCAGCGTAAGCCGCGGGGATGTTCCGCGCGCGCGCGAATTCATCCGCCTTGTGCGGGCTGGAAACAGCGACTACTTCCGCGTTGGGCACCCAGCCGTGGATGGAAGCGTGGTGTATGTCACCCACAAAGCCCGTTCCGATCATCCCTATCCTTACTTTTCGATCCATCCCGTTCTCCTCTCTTTTATTACTCAGCTATCAATAATGTCGTCGAGAAAGCTATTGTCGTAAAGCCCGTTGGCGGCCGTAGATGGAGATCAGCAGCAGCAGAGTGCCGCCGAGTACCATCCGCCGCACAGATTCAGGCATTTGCATGGTTGTCAACAGGCTGGTGATCAGGGTCAGCACAATGGCGCCGGACATGGTACCCCAGTAACTGCCTTTACCACCGGAAAGCAGCGTGCCGCCAACCGCGACGGCGGCAATCGATGGGAAGAGGTACGGATCGCCCAGCGAGATGAAAACCACACCGGTGTTGCCAACCAGTAAAAAGCCGCCAAAGCCGGCCAAGGCGCCGGCCAGTGAGTAAGTAGCGATGTTCAGCCACGGCACGCGGATGCCGGAAAGCGTGGAGGTGACGCGGTTCACGCCGATCGCGAACAGGTTGCGGCCAAAAGGCGTGCGTTCCAGCAGGAACCACATGAACAGGCCGAACACCACCCAGATCAGGATAGCCCCGGGGATGCCGAAGACAACCGGCCGGGCGATGATGGTGGTCATGATCGGCGCGACTTTGCCGCTGACATTGCCGTGGTTCAGAATGATGATCAACCCTTTGACCACCCCGGCCATGCCGAGCGTCATCACAAATGGCGAGATTTTTAAGAACGTCACCCCGATGCCGTTCAGCAGCCCGATCACCGCGCCTACCAGGAGCACCACACCAATGGCGGGTAGTACCATGTTGTCATTACCCTTGATCAACACATAAGCCAGGATGGCCGTCAGTGTTACGACGGAACCGGCTGAGAGGTCGATCCCCTCAGAACCGCTGATAATGACCAGTGTCTGTCCGGCCGCGATGACGCCCAGAAAAACAGCCAGGCGGACAATATTGGTGGCCTGGGCTTTAGCGATCCCCAGGTCGCTGCCGAAACCGTTGGGCAGCAAACCGCTCAGTAAAAAGAGTGTCACCGCCAGGATCAACGCCGCTGCCGGAGGAGAAATACGAAATCTCTTCATTTTTTCCTCCCCTGGAATAAGTTGAGCAGCCCGGGCAGCGCCAGGGCGATCACGATGATCAGGGCATTCACGAAGGTCTGCCACCAGGTGTCGATATTGGCAAATGAAATGATATTCATGATCATTTGCAGCGTCATCGCGCCGACGATCGGACCGGCGATGCCGCCCACGCCGCCGCTGAAAGCGGTCCCGCCGATCACCACCGCCGTGACGGAGTTCAGTGTCATCGCGGAGCCGATATCCGCGTTGCCGGAACCGGTCAGCATACTCATGGCTATCCCGGCAACGGCTGCCATCATCCCGGAGATGATATAAGTACTGAACTGAATGCCCACCACCGGCACACCAGATTCATACGCGGCTTCGGCTTTTCCACCTACCGCATACAGATAGCGGCCGTAGCGGGTGTGACGCAGGTAATACCATCCCAGCAGGATCAGGACGATGACGTAGATCGCCAGCGGGATGCCCAGCGGAGTACTGTTGCGATAGAGGCCGGAAATTGCCTGCGGGATGCCGCCGCCCGGGTTTGGCAGGATGTACAACGCGATCCCAAAGAACAGGAAACTGGTGGCATAGGTGGTGATGATGGGCTGCAGCCGCAGGACTGACACAAAGAAGCCGTTGAGAGTTCCCGCCGCCAAACCGGCCAGCAGTGAAAGCCCGACAAACAGCCACATCTTTTGCGGTGAACCTTGCAGCCCGACCTGTGTCGCCAGGATGGTGTTGACGATGGATACAATACCGCCCACGGAGATGTCGATCCCGCCCCCCAGCATGACAACAGCCTGGCCGACCGCCAGGATCATCAACGGCAGGAAAACCCGCATGTTATTATTGAGCGATTCTCGCGTAAAGAATGTTGGCTGTAAAATAGCATTGACCAGGATCGCGATGGCCAGCAAGATCAACGCGAACAGGAATGGATACTTCAGCAATAATTGGTTCCAGCGTCGCCTATTCATGTTGCTCCTCCTCCGAGGCGCCCAGGCTGGCAGCCACCAGGTTGCGTTTTGTGATCATCTTGTCGATCAAGCTCGTGCGGATCACGCCGTCATGCATCACCAGGATGCGGTCACACAATCCAACCAATTCTTCATCATCACTGCTGTAGAAAATGATCGTTTTGCCCTCATCGCAGAGGTTGGCCAGTAATTTATAGAATTCGGCTTTGGTGCCAACATCCACCCCCTTGGTGGGGTCATCCAACAGCAGCAGCTGTGGTTTGCGCTTCAGCCATTTGCCAATGACCACCTTCTGGGCGTTGCCGCCCGAAAGGCTGCTGACCGGTTCATCCAGCCCGGCCATTTTCAAGTTCAGGCTTTTCCCAACCACCGCGGCAGACTGGTGTGCTTTCCGCATCCGTAATGGCACGCCAAATTCCTTCCAGGATGGCAGCAGAATATTCTCAAGAATGGAGCGGATGTACAGCAAGCCTTCTTTCCCGCGATCTCCCGGGACGAAAGCCGTGCCGTCTTTGATGGCATCCGCCGGGTGGCGGTAGAAAACTTCTCTCCCCTGTATGTTGATGCGGCCCTGATATTGAATATAACCGAATATAGCGCGCAATAATTCGCGCTGACCTTGTCCCATCAGGCCGCCTAAACCAAGTAATTCACCTTGATGGACTTCCAGGTTAACACCGCGGAGAACATCCGTGGTGAGATCTTTCACAGATAAATAAACTGGTTTCTGTGCCAGTTCCCGCGCGCTCAGGCGATTTTGCCGGGCATGGGAAAACACAGAAGCCTGCTCGATCATTAAATTGACCAATTCTTTTTCAGTAACTTCTTTGATCACCCCGCTGCCGACCGTCTTGCCGTTCCGCAGGACTGTATAAGTGTCCGCGATGCGGAAGATCTCTTCCATGCGGTGTGAGACGAAGATGATCGCCTTGCCGGCTTTCTTCCACTCTGCCACCAGCTCAAACAGGCGCGAGACCTGCCGGCTGTCCAGGCTGGCGGTGGCTTCATCCAGGATCAGGATGCGGGGATCTGTGCTGACGGCTTTCAGGATCTCTATGATCTGTTTTTCATCCGGCTGGAGTGAGTTCACCGACACGTCGGGGGTCAGCGCGGTTTTGAAAGTACCCTCAAAGAGCTTCAATAACCGCTCCGTGCGGGCCAAGACCTCTTTGTGATTCACCATTCCGTTGGCATGAAGCGGTTCGCGCGTCAGCCAGATGTTTTCCGCGATAGACATCTGCGGAACCAGGCTTAACTCTTGAAATACTGTCGCAATCCCCATTTTTCTGGCCGCCTGAGGTGACGCGAATTCCGCCGGCGCGCCATCAAGGAGTAGTTGCCCTCCATCGAGGACAACTACTCCATTGATGATCTTGCTGAGTGTGCTTTTGCCGCTACCGTTCGCCCCTACCAGCGCTACGACTTCCCCTGAACTGACATTCAGGTTTCCATCAGAGAGCGCTACAACGCCGCCATAACGCTTAACGATATTCTGGGCAGAAAGCAGCACGCTCATATTCCTACTTTACGAAGTAGTTATCCAGAACTTCCTGGTCGGTCATGATGTTGTCGATCAGGTAGCTCTCGGGTTTGTCAGCGCACAGGGTGACTGCATCCTGCAGGTTGTCTTTGGTGACCGCGGTAACCAGCGGGATCACGAAGGACATACCATTGGTGCCGCCCAGTTTGCTCTGATCCAGCTGCTTGCCCATCAGCATATTGACGGCGATGCGCAGGCCGGTCGGGGAGACGCCCGGGTGATTCGCGACCGCGATGGTCTCGAAATCGGGGTGGGTCTTCAGAACTTCGGTCCACAGGTTGATGAACTGGCAGCGAGCTTCACCGACACCCACCGGGAACTTGGCGGGGTTGGCAGCCAGAACAGCCTGCAAAGCACCGATCGCCATACCGTCCTGGGTCCAGTAGCCGTCCAGGTTCGGGTAGGCAGCCAGGAAGTTGGACATGACCTGTTGGCCAGTCGCTTCGTCCCATTTGCCGGTGTCTTTGGCCAGAACGGTCATACCAGGATAGTTCGCCAGAACTTCATCCACGCCTTGCATGCGGACGACATTGGCGGGGTGTCCCGGGAAACCTTCGATCTCGACGATATTGCCCTGACCGCCCATCTTCTCAGCTAACCACTGCGCGGAGGTCTTGGCCCATTCCTTCTGATCGATGCCGACATTGTAGACACCATTCGCGGCCAGTTCCTGGTCGACAGAAATGACCAGGATGCCCTTGGCGACGGCTTCTTCCAATGTGGCGTTCAGGCCGGTGACATCACCCGGGTTGACCAGGATGGCGTCCACGCCCTTGCTCATCAGGTTCTGCAGCTGCTGGATCTGGCCGGCGACGTCGGTGTCGGCGGATTCGATCACCAGTTCAGTGGTGATGCCCTGATCCATGTATTCTTTATTGACTGCTTCCAGCTCAGCGATCATCTGGGTCCGGTATTCGGAGCTGATGAAGGAGTTGGAGATACCAATGGTGAATACTTTGGCTTCTGCGGCAGGCTGAGCGGGGGCTTCAGCGGGGGCAGCGGGTGCTTCCGGCGCCGCGGCGGGGGCTGGCGTGCAGGCTCCCAGAACCATGGCGAACAACAGGACGGCGCTTAATACGCCAAATAACTTTTTAGACATGTGATCTCCTCTCAGTTTAGTAAAGCAAATTGATTAACAGCACTGCCAATTAATATCTGTCTTCCCCTCACCTCCTTTCGGGATCAGGTTTTTTAACTCTCTCACGATCAATTCCCACATGGTTCGTCCACCATGAACAAGTGATCCAGTGCCAGGGATATCGCGCCGACCACGCCAACAGCCGGGCCGGTCTGAGAAAAGCTGATATCCAGGTGTGCTGTGGCGAGGGGTAAGGAGCGGCGCAAAACCGCCCGTTTGATCGCGATCAGCAGGTAGTTACCGAAATTGGCAATTCCGCCCGTGATGAAGACGTGGCTGGGATTAAAGAAATTGATCAGCCCGGCCAGCACATCCCCGATCATCTTCCCGCTGGCGCGGATGATCTCCAGCGATGCTTCATCCCCTTCGTGGCAGGCATAGTTCACATCCTCCGGGGTGAGTACCCCCGCGTTCTTCTCCATCAGCGATTTCAGCAGCGGACTTTTACCATCCCGCGCGGCCTGCACAGCCTTTTCAGTGATAGCCGGGCCCGCGGCCATGGCTTCCAGGCAGCCGCGGTTGCCGCACCGGCAGATCGGGCCAGCCTGGTCTACGCAAATGTGGCCAATGTCACCGGCCGAGCCGTCACTGCCGCGGTGGATGCGGCGATTGGCCATAATACCGCAGCCGATGCCGGTGCCGATCTTGATCAGCAGGAAGTGATCCACATTTTCCGCGCCGCCGGAGCGCTGTTCCCCCACCGCCATGATGTTGACATCGTTATCCACCACAACGAACGCCGAAATAAAGGTCTTCTGGAAATAAGCCCGGATGGGGAAGTTTTCCCAACCCGGCATGAGCGGCGGAGCGACCAGCACCCCGCGGTTGAAGTCCACCGGTCCCGGCACACCCACCCCGATCCCCAGGATCTGCCCCGGGTGGATATTGTGGGAGGTCACCAGATCCATCAGGATGCGGGTGCAGTCTCCCAGAAAATCCTCCGGCCCCTTGCGCACATCGGAAGGTTCCGAGGCGATCTCAATGATCGTGCCGTTCAGGTCAGCGATGGCGATCTCGATACTGGTCGCGCCGATGTCGATCCCGACGATATATCCCAGCGAGCCATTAATATGCAGCAGGCGCGGTTTTCGCCCGCCGCGTGACATGCCGTCTCCCTGTTCCTGGAGATAACCTTTTTCGATCAGATTGTTTACTACCTGGGATGTTTTTGCCCGGGACCAGCCGACGATCTCAGAGATCTCGACCCGCGAAACCTGCTTCTGGTTCCTTAACAGCCGCATGACCACTGCTTCAGTCGGGCTAATCAGGACGGGCGCGGACATGGTGCCTTGCTTTGATATCACGGTTCTCTGGTTACTCGCTTGATCAAAGGGTTCAGGACAGGATGCCTGTAATACATCTAACTATAACAACCGTACTTGGTTAGAGCAATGATTCTCTTGCGCTTATTTGTTAATAACTTGGTTTACTTAATGTACTAAGTATGGTGTAACCCGGGGGGGTTCCGGCCACTATCTTATTCTTGCTGAATCATCTGGGAGATCTCACCCGTTACCTTGTGCTTCAAAATGAATTTCAGGTTGCCGTTGGGCATGCGTTCTTCTTTGATCAGGTAATACGCCATGTCGAAGTCCTTCATTGCAGCCTTTTCTTCATCTACCTGACCGCTGCTGCGCCAGTCGACAATTTCCACCGGCTCCCATTTCTTGGTTTCGGCGGCTTTGTAGCAGGCATCAATGATGGCGTTGACGATATACCCGTCGTAGAAGGTTTCCATCGGCGCCCGGCCGCTGTCCATGGCGTTGAACATATCCAGGAACATCTCCACATACCCCAGGGAGCCGATCTCATCACCGACCGGGTACAACCAGCCGGTATCGCCTTCAGCCTTCTCGGCCACATACCCGCCCTGGCCAACATTGCTGAACATCTCAAAACCGGTGCGCAGCCAGTGGTTGAGCCAGATGGTGCCTTCCGTCCCGGAGATCTCATCGCGCAGGTCCATGCCGCCGCGGAAGGTCCAGCTTACCTCAAACTGGCCGATGGCGCCGCTGTCATAGCGCACCAGGCCGACCGCATGGTCTTCGGTGTCGATCGGATGCACCTGGGTATCCGCCCAGCAGGTGACTTCCAGCGGACGGTGGGTTTTGCCGATGAAGCTGCGCCCAATTTCGATGCAGTGGCAGCCCATATCAACAATAGCACCGCCGCCCGAGAGCTTCTTGTTCCAGAACCAGTCGCTGTGCGGGCCGGCGTGCGTTTCGCGTGAGCGGGCCCACAACACCTTGCCCAGCGCGCCTTTGTGGGCGGATTGCAGGGCTTTGAGGGTCTTGGGGGTGTACACCAGGTCTTCCAGGTAGCCGTGAAAAACACCTGCCTCTTCAACCGCGCGCAGCATTTCCAGCGCTTCCGCAGCGTTGGTGCCCAGCGGTTTGGTGCACAGGACAGCTTTACCAGCTTTGGCCGCGGCCAGCGCGGCTCTTTTATGGAGGAAATTGGGTAAACCGATGATGACAGTATCAATCTCAGGATCCTGGACTGCGTCTTCAATGACGGTCGTCCAGCGTGGGATGCCAAACTCGCCGGCAAAGTTGCGCGCGTCCGCTTCATCCGCTGAGCAAACCACCCTGATCTCATCCTTCCCGCGGTACTTGAGCAAGCTCATGGTATAGAAGCGCCCGATCAGACCGGTTCCCAGCATGGCAATCTTGTGCATCCTGATCCTCCATTAAAACTAAATGAGATGCATCGATTATACGGGATGGGTAAAATTGAGTCAATTGTCCGCACATTAAAACAATATGTTAAAATTGTTCTATTGTGCGTACATTTAATTTAAAGGATTATTATGCCCTCAATGACTCCCCGCCAGCGGGTTTACGCCGCGATCAACCACCAGGAACCGGATATCTTACCCACCGCTCTATGCGGCGGTCCTTACGGGGTGGTGGATGAGCTTTACCTCGACCTTGTGCGGTATCTCCACCTGGGCGAACCGGCAGCGCCTTTCCGCAGCGGGCACAGTATCTCCTATATGGATGACCGCCTGCTGGACGCGCTGGGGACCGACACGCGCTACTGCTGGCCGGCTCTGCTGCCGAACAGCCCGATCCACCCCGCGGCGGATGGGGAGACCTTACTAGATTCCTACGGCCAGGTCTGGAACAAAGCCGAGCCGTATTATTACGCCGGCACCGGTATCCTCGAAGCCAGCGCTTCCATTGCTGATTTTGACCGGCTGGTTACCTGGCCGGACCCAACCGACCCGCTTTGGATGGCTGGCGTGGCGGAACGAGCGAAGTACCTGCATGAAAACACCGACTTCTTTGTGGTGATGCGCATGGTGGCATCCCACGGTCCATTCCAGACCGCCTGCGATCTGCGCGGCACCGAGAATTTTCTGATGGATATGTCAGCGGATCCAGATAACGCGCTTTTGCTGCTGGATAAAGTCACTTCGGTGCTGGCAGGGCTGCTGCGGCAGGCCATGCTGGCCGGCGGAGACTACTTTGATATGATCGAACTGCCGGGCGACGATTACGCCGGCACCACCAGCACCATCATGTCCCCCGCCATGTTCCGCCGCTTTATCGTCCCGTGTATTGCGCGCCTGGTGCAGGCTATCCGTTCGGTCAACCCGCGCGTGAAGATCATGCTGCACAGCGACGGCGCGCTGACGCGCTTCATCCCCGAGATCATCAACCTGGGTATCGATGTGCTGCACCCGCTGGAACCGCTGCCTGCCACCGACCTGGCCGCCGTCAAACAGCAGTACGGCCAGCAGATCACCTTCCTCGGCGGGGTGGATATCACCACCGCCATGCGCGGCAGCCGGCAGGATGTGAAAGCAGAAGTTCGCCGTCGCATCAACACGCTGGCCAGCGGCGGCGGGTACATTCTGGCGCCGTCCAACCACCTGCAAGCGGATGTCCCCGCAGAAAACGTGGTGGAGCTTTTCAATGCCGCGCGTATAATGGGGAAGTACCCCATCCAGCCCGCGTGAGGTTCACCTCTGAACGACCAACCCGCTTTCACCTTTTCTCAACCCGACCCCAGCAGCCCGGTGCCGCTCTACCACCAGGTCTACCTGGATCTGCGCAACGCCATCCTGAGCGGCGACCTGCAGCCCGGCGCCATGCTGCCGGCTGAGGTAGAGATCTGCCACTCCTACAACGTTGGCCGGCAGACCATCCGCAAAGCCATTGCCCGCCTGGTGGATGAGGACCTGGTAGAGCGCTTCCCCGGCCGCGGCTCATTCGTGCGGGAACAGTCCCGCCATATCCAGTTCCTGCTGGACCGCAGCTTCAGCCAGCAAATGCGGGAGCTGGGCATCGTGCCGCGCTCGCGCCTGATCAGTCAAGAAGTCGGGCAGGTGACGGCACAGACCGGTGTGCTGCGGCCGTACCACGGTCAGCCCTGCCTGCTGCTGGAGCGTTTGCGTCTGGGTGACGCGGTACCGGTTTGCCACCAGGTCAGCACCATCCTGATCAGCCGCTGCCCGGGCCTGCCGGAGACCGACCTGGCCGGGCAGTCCCTCTATGACACCCTGGCGAACCGTTATAAACTGGCCATTCAACGCATTGATCACATCGTCCGGGCTATCGCCGCGGATGAATATCACGCCGACCTGCTGGACGTGCTGGAGAATACCCCGCTGCTGTTTGTGGCGACCTCCGCTTACCTGGCCGACGGCGAGCTGATCGAATACACTACCAGCTACTACCGCGCCGACCGCTACGAATACTCTACTACACAGACCATAGCGAGGTAGAGGGGGGATAAAATGCTTAACTCGATGGTAAGTTATTCGTAATATTCTTTCAGAAAAGTATAAAATTCATCAGCCTGAGAGGTATCCAACGGTTGGATTGCTTTCTCATCATCTTCATCCAGTGAGAGAAACCCTGCCCGGAGACCGATCGCGAACTCTGTATCTTCAGTCATCAAATCCTGAACCTGTCCCAACCATTTCAGACGGATTAGCCGCTCCAGTAATTCGTTAAGGCGCAAAACCATGGCATCCTTGCTGGTTTTTCCGGCAATCCAATCATCCACAATCCGGAAATTATCCTGCAACTTAAGCTCATCAAATTTATTGTCCGGGGTTGGGTAAATCCAGGCCAGATGCCTGAGCATTTGCAGGTAATCCTCCAGCCGCGTAAAGAACCAGAACCCGCCGCTGCCCGCGCCGCAGATCACATTTACGTCGAGATTGGTAAAAATCCCCCAGACTCCAGTGTCTGGCGCTGTTTCTCCAGCGATATTTTCAAGATCCTGAATTACTTGCTGATGGTCAACCATTACGATTCCCTCCTTATAATCTTCATTTGGCAATGGTTTGGGTTTTTACTTCTCCCCACTGAGAATGATTATACTGCTAATCCGAACCACCTGTAAGGCATCTTCCAAACCCACTATCTACTTATTAACGAACCAGCTCCAGGTCGCCACCTGGAGCGGATCCGTTCAGATAACTGGAGGAATCAGTTTATCCACTAAGAATAGGCATTCTTCAGCTCGACTGAAAGAATGATATACATGGCGTGCGACCATAACAACGGGGAAGCCACCTTGCCCCAGGCATCGACCCATTCCTGGTATTTGCCGGCCGCCAGCGGATGAGCGGTGACTTGCTCCGGCAGATTCCCGTCCGCGTCCGCGCACCTTTCTACCCAGCGCAGCAACCGCTCAGCCTCAGCAATGTTGCCGGTAACTGTATAACACCAACCCAGCCACGCGGATAGCAGCAGCCACTCGCCGCCGCCGTAATACGTATCCGCTTTATACCGGTAGACGCCGCCATCCGCGCGCACCAGGTTCTTTTGCATCTCGGCCAGGGTCCGGGTAAAGAGTGGATTGGCAGGTTCTACCACCTGGTAAGGGACTGAGAATCCCATCAGAGATGCGTCCACGCCTGGCGCAACCAGCGGCTGGGGGGTCTTCTTGCCGACGGCCGGGGCAATATGCTTGACGAACCGCCCGTCCCCCACCGCGTACTGCATCAGGTAGCTCTTCAGTTCCGCGGCATATTCAGCGACCGGGTAGGGGCAATCCTGGTATATGCCAGCTTCAACCAGGTCTGCTACTTCTTTAAATCCGCCGTACACCGCGGCCAGCGAGTAGGGGTGGATGTATTCCGGGTGCTCCTCCCAGCAGTCATAATTGGGCAGCTGCCAGGTAAGTTTGAGATAGCGGATCGAGCAATTGATCGATTCCCGGAATTCGCGCAGCAGCCCGTAATTTCCGGTCATGCGAACGTGATTGCATAGACCCCACAACCAGGTGCCGTAGCCGTCGATCTGGAAATGACCCCACTTACTCTCCGGGTCTTCCTCATCCCCATTCAGCAGAAAGCGGGTATGCAGCACGCTCAACTCGGCCGGCGGCACCTGCTCAGCTAATTGCTGCTCCAGCTGATCCACCTTATAAGCATGCCTGGCGATGGTCTGGTTCACCCAGCGGTAAAAACCTTCCGCGCTGGCATGCTGGCCGGCCTGATCCATCGCGTACGCGATGTAACTTCCATCCCGCAGCCAGCAAAATAAGTAATTCGTAAAGCTGGGAGAGGCAACATACGCGCCGTTCTCAGCTTGATGCTCGAGGATGATTTTGATACTTTTAGTAAATAGATCGGTCAATTAACTGCTCCATTCTTGCCTCAAAGTCAACAGTAAGGAATGCTGCCGTGCTATGCTCGTTATTTCCAGTCAATGACGATCATGCTCCAGTAATCCAGCGCTGGCACCTCGACTGTCAGCAGGCCGGAGTCAACCGAGTATTTCAATTGCTGGTGAACCGCCGGTGCGTCGGGAGAAGCGAACCAAACATCCGCCACACGCTTCTGGCCAACATCGACAGTCATCTGAAAATCGCGCATGGCGGTCGGTTTATTCGGAACTTCTTTATTCCATTCGATCTGGGTGATCCCCAGGAAATTCACCAGGTTGACGGCTGTGCTGTCTTTTGACTCTCGCACCAGCGGCCAAACGGTGTCCTTCATCTGCGAGGTGGAGGTGGATACCCCGGCAATCTTGACCTTGCCCTGATATTCTTTGGTGGCATCCACGGTGCCCGGGCCGGTGACATTCTGGTAGCGAACGCTGAAATCATAGTAATTTTGCAGCGTCGCGGATAAGGCAGGAGAGATCACCTTGTAAGCCGGGAAGTAGGCTTCTGCCAGCATACCGTCATTTTCGCCCATCTCGATATGTCCGCCGCCGCTGGCAAAGATCACCGCTTCATTGATAATGGCTGTCTGCTCGAAGGTCGGGTCGATATAGCAAGCCAGCACCACCGGTTTGCCGCCGCTCAAGGCCTGGGCTCTGACGATGATCTGATGCAAATTCGCGAACCAGGTGTTGGGCTCCCATACTTCAATGTAGACGAAGTCCTCATCCGATATGGCGATGTCTTCCACCGGCCAGTTGTTAACCAGGTTGAACACGACCGCGTCATCCGCCGCGTATTGATTCGTTAGCGCCTTGGTGGCATTGACAAAGTCCACAACGGCCGGCGCCAGTTCATAGCGGTTGCCGTTCTGATCGAACCCGAATTTCGGGTCGCCGTATTGATCGATGTGGATCCCGTCAAAATCTGTCTGGTCTAGAATATCCTTAAATTCTGCCATCAGGTGCTTGGTCCAGGGCGTCCCGGGGCGGGGATCCATGATCATCATCTTATCCCCGCCGAACTCGTACATCTTGCCATCCCGGGTGTAGAGCACCATCTCCGGGTGCAGCAGCGCATAATCGCGCGAGGAGCCGTAAATGGCTGTGTACGGCATGGCAGCCATACCGTACTGGTGAGCTGCCGAGATCAGACCGTTGACTGTTTTGATCGACTTGGGTTTGGGTGACCACAGGTCCAGGTAGGGATCTTCGGTTGTCAGGAACTGCTCATGGCGGTACATCCAGTCATAGAATTGCAGACCGTTGATGTGATAGTGATTCATTAACGCCATCGTGGCTGCGGCGTCTTGCCGCTCCGGGTAGAAGTCGGTCAAAAATCCGTAACGCGGGTTTTGCGTCCAGTTTTCCAGCACGTCAAAAGCGGTGCTGTCTTCTGCCAGGATATTTCCTCTACCATTTAATACAGAGATCTCCACGCCGTAGCCGGCCGGAGTCTCCTGCGGGGGCAAATAGGAAAACGATACTTTCTCCGGACCCGCGCCAACATCGACTTTCCGCTTCTCCTGATGAACTTCATTCATCAAGTATTTTACCGAGAGAACTACCGCAACTTCTGTTTTCTCGCCGGAGAGATTGCCCAGGTCCACCGTGATGGATACTTCTTCTCCGGGGCGATAGTATGAGCGATCAACAACTACATCTTTTATAACGATATTCGAATTCAATTGAACCTCTGGTTTATTTGCAAGGTGATAGAACCCATAACCAATCGCGCTGAGCGCGATGATGGCCGGAATAACAATAAGCCACTTCTTCATACCCATTAACCTTTGACCGCGCCGGTGGTCAATCCTCCCACGAAGTGCTTCTGTAGGCTGAAGAAGATCAAGAAGATCGGGATGAGGGCGATTAGCGAGGCCGCGAAGACCAGGCCCCACTGGGTGCCGTGCTGACCCTGGAACAGCGCGATGGCGATCGGCAGAGTTCTTTTTGCCGGGTCATCGATAAATGTCAGGGCCATGATGAATTCATCCCAGAAAGCCATGAAGGAAAAGATGGAGACGGTGGCAATGCCCGGCGCGGAAAGCGGCAGCATGATCTGGGTGAAGATCGTAAAGTAACCCGCGCCGTCCAACAGCGCGGCTTCTTCCAGTTCTTTCGGCAGCTGCTCAAAAAACCCGCGCAAAAGAAAGATGCTCATCGAGATGCTGGTGGCGGAATAAATGAGGACCAACCCGGGCAGGCTGTTCCGCAAACCGAGAAATTTCATCAGCAGGAACTGCGGAATGATCAGAATGGTGGTCGGCACCATCATCACCACCAGGAAGGTGAAGAAAATGACCTCTTTCCCTTTGAAGGTGAAGCGGGCAAAGGCGTAAGCGGCCATGGCGGAGAACACCACCGTGATGAGTGTGGCAGTCACCGCCACAAACGCGCTGTTGATGAAGTAAGCCTGAAAGTTATTGGCCTGCCAGGCCTTAATGAAGTTATCCAGTGACGCGTTCTGCGGGAAGAGCTGCGGCGGGTACTGAATGACATACAGGTTTGGCACCAACGCGGTAGAGATCATGTATAGAAACGGTATCACCATGATCACGCCTCCCACCAGGAGGATGGCATAGATGGTGGATTTCTTCATGAGTTTCAATAATACTTTCATGGGAATCTCCTACATTAATTCCTGGGGGCGTCTGAGGAATTTCATCTGCAGCCCGCTGGCGGCCACGATCAGGAACGCCAGCATGAAGGACAAAGCCGCGCCGTAGCCGAAATCCAGGTAACCAAAGGTCTGGTGGTAGAGGTAACTCAGGTACACCTCAGTCTGCTGCATGGGGCCGCCGTTGGTGATCAGATAGACCGAGATGAACACATTGAAGCCGCCGATGAGGAGCATCACCAGGGTGAAGAGCACGGTGGGGCTTACCAGCGGCAGTGTGATCTTCCAGAAGCGCTGCCAGGCATTGGCGCCGTCGATGGCGGCCGCTTCCGATAACTCATGCGGGATGGTACTCAGGGCTGCCAGGTAGATGATCATGGACCAGCCAATACCTTTCCAGATACCCAGGCCCATGATGGGAATCATGGCGGTATTCGCCTGCTGCAGGAAGGGCACTGCCTCTTTGGTAAGGTGGAACAGGTCCACCAGGAAATAGTTAATGACGCCGTGCGGGCTCTGGAACAGATATCGGAACAGCAGGGAAACGATCACCCACGAAGTGACCACTGGAATGTAGTAGATGGTACGGAAAAATACTTTGCCTTTGGTCACGCTGTGGATCAAAACAGCCAGCAGCATGGCCAGGATCATTTGGCCGGGGACGGTGATCAACACATAGGTGATGGTATTTTTGAAAGCCACGCCGACGATTTTGTCGGTGAACGCGCGGGTGTAGTTATCCCAGCCGACAAATGTGCTCGGGTTGTTGGGCATAACCGACCAGTTATAAAAACTGATCTGCAGACCTTTGATCAGGGGATAAACCATAAAAACGCAAAATAGAATAAATGCAGGCAAAATGAATAAATAGGGTATGAGCTTTTTCTGCGTCCGCATCGACATCTTCATAAACTACACTCCGGCAGCGCCAGGTTTCCAAAGCAGGGTGACTCTACATATTTTAACATCTCGGCATGGCAGACCTATTGAAACAGGTACTTCGGTCTGCCATGCCATTGATTATCCTTTTACTGCTGTAAAAGACTTACTTCAGCAATGGGTCGATGTTGACGACTGCGGCATCCAAACCTTCTTGAACGGTTGTGGTGCCGTTGAGGATACCAGTGCCGGCATCCGTGATGAACTGTTCGATCTTGGTCCAGTTAGCCACGGGAGTGCGGGCCTTGGAGGTTTCGAGCTGCTGCAGGAAGATGCCAAAGAATTCTGGCAGTTTGGCGAGGTTTTCGCCTTCGCTGGAAGCCTTGAGAACAGGCATCTGACCAACGGTTGCCATCTGCATCTGGGTGTCCAGGGAAAGCATGAAGCTAATGAACTTAGCGGCAGCTTCCTTATTGGCGGACTGCTGGAACATGACGATATCTTCACCGCCAACCACAGAGACGGAACCACCCTTGCCAGCCGGCATCAGAGCCAGACCGTATTTAACATCCGGGAACTGACCTTTGAAGGACGGGGGGAACCAGGGACCTTCGAGGATCATGGCAATGTTGCCCTGACCGAAACCGCCCCAGCTATCTACGCCGCCACCCAGAATACCGGGGTGGATGTAACCCTTATCAACGCCGTCTTTCAGGTATTGATAAGCGGCAGCAGTGTCAGCACCGTTGAAAGCACCGGTGGAGCTGGTGTAGTCAGCATTGGTCATATCGCCGCCAAAGCTCCAGATCCAGGGATCGACTGCCCAGGCATAAGTACCGCCATCCGCGAAGCAGTATTTATCTTCGCCGAGTGCCTTGATCTTTTCGCAGGCCGCGGTGAATTCGTCAATGGTGGTGGGGACAGAGGCGATGCCAGCGGCATCAAACATGGCCTGGTTGTAGGCGAGGACACGGGTATTGGTATCCAGCGGTAAACCGTAGTAGCTGCCTTTGAAGAAGTTGGTGGATAAAGGACCGGGGAAGACTGCTTCCTGGATCGCGGCGAAATCAGGCATGGTCTGACCGAGGTCGGCCAGGGCGCCCATATTGGCGAATTCAGGAACCCAGATGATATCCAGGCGGGCAACGTCAGGAGCGGTGCCGCCAGCCATGGCGGTGACTAACTTCTGATGGAACTGGTCGTAGGGGACCGCGACGGCTTCAACGGTAATACCAGGATTGGCAGCTTCAAATGCCGGGATGATGGTATTCTCGAGGAAGGGGGTCTCGGTGTCCGCGTTATAACCATGCCAGAAGGTGATGGTTACTGGTTCAGCGGCAGGCGCTGCGGCAACAGGCGCTTCGGCGGCCGGGGCTTCAGCAGCCGGGGCTTCCGCGGCGGGGGCAGCGCAGGCTGTCAACAGCATGCTCATGGCGACCAGTACGGAAAATACAATGAAAGTAACTTTAGTTTTCACGATTCTTCTCCTAAAATGATTTGCTTGTAAATCACACACACCAACTGATAGATAGTGAAGCTCTAAATTCTTCCTATACCTCCTTCCGGTTGAGTCGGAGGATTGAACAACTCCCCAATCACAACGCTTGCGGCAGCTCTCGCCCAGGCATCATCATCCCACGGGTTGATACGAATTTCAGTATCCCGCGTCAGGCCGGGCATGATATTGTTTTGGAAACTTTCTTGCAGCGCGGTGAAGAACAGGCTACCCATGCGCACCCCTTCACCGCTGATGAGAATTAACTTCGGATCCAGAATATTTGTTAAATTCGCCAACTCCCGACCCAGTAGTTTTCCGGCATCGCTGAACACCGATGCCGCGAGCTCATTCCCGCTCTTGATAATAGACAGCAATTCCTCAAAATCCTGGATGTCCCGCCCCAGTTTGCCCCGCGCGCTCCGCAGGATGGCCCGGTCGCCTAAATAGCTTTCCAGGCAGCCGCGTTTACCGCAATCACACTGCGGGCCGCTGGGGTCGATGCAGACATGGCCGAACTCGCCCGCGCCGCCGCTGGTACCGCGGTACATCTGGCCGTTCATGACGATACCCATGCCGATACCGCGGCCAACCGTGATCACGATGAAGTTATCTTCCTGCAAGCCGTTGCCCAGCCAGCGTTCGCCCAGGGTCAGGGTGTTGACATCATTATCAATATAGACCGGGACCTTCAGCTTTTCCTGCAACAAGTCGCGCAGGGGGGTATCTTTCCAGCCTAAAAACGGACTCTGGCGGAGTATGCCGCGTTTGGAATCCACCACGCCAGCCAAACCCACCCCAATCCCCAGCAGCTGCTTCTTTTTGATCGCCGCGCGGGTCACCAGGTCGTTCACCAGCGCCACCAGGGACGAAACCACGGCATCCACCTGGCCGTTGGTGATCTGAATGCTGGCCTTCTGCAGGACGTTGCAGTTGAGGTCCGTCAGGGCGGCCACGGCCTGGTTTTCCATCAACTTTACCCCGATCACCAGCCCGCCCATCGGGTTGAGCGTCAGCATGATCGGGCGCCTTCCGCCGCGTGAAACGCCGGCTTCGGTTTCGAGGACCAATTCTTCGGCGATCAGGTCGGATATGATGGATGTGACAGTAGCGGGGCTGAGTTGGGTGATCTCCGCCAGGACGGCGCGCGAGATGGGCTCTTTCGTCTTTATGCAATTCAAAATGATGGAGCGGTTGATGCTCCGGATCAGGTTGCGGTTTCCTTGCGGGACTTTTGCCATATAGTTTCTTTGTTTACTGAATAAACTTTCTTACATTATAATAAGTTCAGTCAGGTTGTCAATACCCAAATACTGGATCCCTGGAGATTGCAACAAGCGCTGACAACCGAAAGGAATGAACTCATGCCACTAGAACATTCGGAAAACCAACCGGCCTGGGTGAAAGATGCCGTCTTTTACCAGATCTTCCCGGATCGCTTTTTTGCGGCTGGTAATACCTCAAACTCTCCAGCCCTCACCCGCTGGGGCTCAGCGCCGACCCGCGATAACTTCTTCGGCGGCAACCTGACCGGTATCCGCGCCAAGTTGGACCACATCCAAAATCTGGGTGCCAATGCCATTTACCTGAACCCGATCTTTCGCGCTGAGACCAGTCACCGCTATGACACCACCGATTACTTTACAGTTGACCCGCTGCTGGGGGAAAAGCAGGACTTGCTCGACCTGGTTGGCGAAATCCACCGTCGCGGTATGCGCGTCATCCTGGACGGTGTCTTCAACCACTGCGGGGACCACTTCCCGCCCTTCGTGGATGTCCTTAAAAAAGGAGACGCGTCAATATACGCATCCTGGTTCACTGCCATGGACTACCCGCTCCAGCCCGAGACCGTAAATTACCTGTCCTGCGGTGGCTGCGAGTACCTGCCGAAATTAAACCACTCCAACGCGGAAGTGGAAGAGTTTCTGTACTCTGTTGCCAAATTCTGGTTGGAAGAAGCCGGCATTGACGGCTGGCGCCTGGATGTGCCGTATAAGATCCAGCCGGAATTCTGGCAGGGATTCCGCCAGGTAGTGAAAGCGGTCAATCCGCGGGCTTACCTGGTCGGTGAGATCTGGCGGGAAGCGCAGACTTGGATCAAGGGAGATACTTTCGACGGCGTGACAAATTACCGGCTGCGTGAGCTGATCCTGGATTATGTCAAGAACCAGACTCTGGATGCCGAGGACTTGGGTTATGAGCTGGTGACACTGCTCAGGTCGCACGGCACGGCGGCTGGCTGCATGCTCAATCTGCTGGGCAGCCACGATACACCCCGCATCCTCAATTTACTGGATGGAGATATGGATTGGCTGCGGATCGCGCTGGCGCTGCAAATGGCCGTTCCCGGTGCGCCTATGGTGTACTACGGCGACGAGGTGGGTTTGCCGGGCGGAGCGGACCCGGATTGCCGGCGCTGTATGCCCTGGGAGGAGAAAATATGGAATCAGGAAATCTACGAGATGACGCGTCAGTTGATCTCGATCCGCGCGCGGCACCCGGCGTTAAGATACGGCATGCCGGAAATTATGCTGGCCCTGAACGGCGTACTGGCGCTGAAACAGGCGCATGAGGCAGATGAGGTCATTTTGGTCTGCAACCCGCGGGAAGAAGTCCGCGATGTGCCGGTTGCCATAAATAGCGAAAGGATCGATTGGGTGGATGCTCTCAGCGGCGAGTCGTACACAGCACGTGATGGCAGGTTATTCTTCGAGAATATCCCCGCCAAGAGTGTCCGCGTCCTGGTCCCGGCAAGGGAGCAAGGTAATTAACAGGCGCATGGCGCGTTGGCAACGCACCACATAATAATGGGAAAGGTACGGTAGGGTGCGTTGGAAACGCACCAGGGTTTTGATGTTTTAGTGCATCGGCGACGCACCCTGCGAACCCATCGTCATGTTGAGCGGAACGACACCTGCGCTGCACGTATGTGCAGTGAACATTTCTTTCAGAATTTCTAAGAGACCCTTCGCTGCGCTCAGGGTGACTCAAAATATGATGCAACCTCACTCGATGTCGGAATGACAGCAACGGTAGGGTGCGTTGGCAACGCACCAGGGTTTTGATGTTTTGGTGCTTCAGCGACGCGCCCCACAATAAGAGAAAGTGATCAAACAGGGAGTCGAATAACATCCCGTGCGCAGCCCTCCCGCAGGGAGCGCGGGGACCCTGAACCTGAATCGATTATTACCTACATTGAAGATGATCCACCAGGGAGTCGAATAACACCCCCTTACAGGGGCCATGAACATGGATCAGAAACGTAAGAGAAAGTGATCCACCAGGGAGTCGAACCCTGAACCTGCTGATTAAGAGTCAGTTGCTCTGCCATTGAGCTAGTGGACCGCGGGCAACGGAAAATTATACCCGAAACCGTTACCCTGTCAATCCAACTCCTTTAGCAGCCGTAGCGCTTGCGAAACGCGGCGGTGACGGTAGCCAACTCAGGCGTAAGGCGATCCTCAACCAGCGCTTCGATCTCCGCCGGCACGCCGCCGTAAAAAGCCTGCGCCATACCGCCGGTGATGCAGGCGATGGTATCACTATCCCCGCCCAGCGAAACAGCCAAACGGATGGCATTCTCAAACGAAGTCGACTCAAGGAACGCGGTGATGGCCTCCGGCACGCTGCCCTGGCAGGTTTCATCAAAGCGGTAATTCGGGCGGATTTCATCGCAGGTGCGGTTCAGCGCGTAACCAAAGCGCTCCTGAACTCCCGCGCGGATCTGCTCCTTCGTCTGCCCGGTGCGCGCCCAGTAGATACAGGCTGCCGTGGCCTGCGCCCCGCGGATGCCTTCCGGGTGATTGTGCGTCACCGCGGTATACAACTCGGCCTTCTGCAGCACTTCTTCCAGGGAATTGAAGGCAAAACCCACCGGGCTGATGCGCATGGCCGCGCCGTTCCCGTAACTGTTGTAGGGCTGCATGTTGTCGGATGAGGCCCAGCGGTAGAACATGCTCCCAAAGCCGGCATCCTCATATTCAAAGTAATAACTCTTCAGCAGATCCACATAAGGTTTCTTGAGAAGAATGGCCTCCGCCAATGCCACCGTCAAGACCGTGTCATCGGTAAAGCCGCTCATATCCGAGAACAGGTCAATATCTAACCCTTTGTGATTGTGAAACTCATAAATAGACCCAATAATATCTCCTGCCAATGCTCCGATCATTTTTCCTCCTGATTAATTTTCTCGCCGCGCCACTCTACACAGGTAAACTTGCCTTCTTTTACCTCCAGTAAAGCGTACTCGGCATATTCCAAAAACTGACTGGCGAATTTCTCCGCTGGCAAATCCGGCAGCAAGTCCGGCAGCCCCAGCCGTAATACCCCGCCGTGACTGATGAAGAGATACGTTTCAGTACCGCCGCTGCTGCCGACCGAGCGTACCAGGGATAAAAAGCGCGCCTGTGCCTGCGCCGCGCTCTCCCCGCCCGGCAGGGCATAATCCAGCCGGCCAAACTCCAGCCACTGGCGGAAAGCCGCCCCCAGCTCATGCCAGGCTTCCGCGTCCGCCCGGCCGTCCAGTTCGCCATAATCGACCTCGCGCAGCCCATCCGCCACAGCTACCGGCACGCCGTTCACCTCCGCCACAATCGCGGCGGTTTCAACCGCGCGGCGCAGCGGGCTGCAGAAGATGCCCGCCAGGTCCGTATCAATGAACCTTTCCGCCAGAGCCCGCGCCTGGGCATAGCCGGCCGGCGTCAGCCCATATTCCAGTCCGCGGTTGGCAATGATCTGCCCCGCGTCGGCTTCAGTTTCAGCATGCCTGGCTATGAATAATTTCATCGTTTCGCGATCTCCAATCAGACTCTCAAAAGTATAGTGGATTTTTCCCTCCCGGGCAAATTGATTCATCCGGGGGCAGACAACAACGCGCAAGTTGGATTGGACGTAGTATATTTAATTGAATTTGATCTCACCCAGTGAGGACACATGAACGACTTTTTGCAAATCATCCTCTCCCGCCGCAGCATCCGCAAATTCCTGCGGCAACCGGTGCCGGCAGAATTGTTGGATCAATTACTGCAGGCCGGCATGTCCGCGCCGTCTGCCAGCAACAGCCAACCCTGGGAGTTTGTGGTGATCACAACTGGAGATGCCCTGGCCCGTCTGCGCCAGGTCCTGCCGTTTGGGAAATTCGCTGTCCCGGCGGTGATCGTGGTGTGCGGAAATCCGCTCAAAGCGCACAACCCCAGCGGCCTTCTTTTCTGGCAGCAGGATTGTTCCGCCGCGACGCAGAATATCCTGCTGGCCGCGCACGCGCTGGGGCTCGGCGCCTGCTGGGTCGGCATCCATCCCATCCCGCTGGTCAGCCGGTCTATCCGGAAAGTTCTGGGACTGCCGCCGTGGGTCAAACCGCTGTGCGCCATCTACCTGGGCTACCCGGAACATCCAAAAAACCCGAAATCGAAATACGACCCGGATAGAATCCACTACAATCATTATCGAGAGCAAGCGAACCCTGCTGAATCGAATCAATAAGGAGATTTTATGGAAAACATATCACTCGTCATGATCCTGCAGCTGGCGGGAGGAGCATTGCTCCTGCTGGCCGGCCGGAAATTATTCTGGTTCTTGGTTGGACTGGCGGGAGCCACTGCCGGCCTGGCCGGCAACCACATCATTATGCATGACCCGGCCTGGTACTACGTCCTGGCGGCCGGCATCCTGGGCGGCGCGCTGGCCATACTGCTGGCGCACTTCCTGAAAGCCATCACCTTTGGCGTGGGCGGATTTATCGGCGGCGGGTATCTGGCGCACCTGCTGCTGCAATGGCTGGGGCAGAATTTCGGCGCACTCAACTGGGTGGCTTACATCATCGGCGGTGTGATCGGCGCGGTGCTGCTGGTGGCAGCCTTCGAATTCGCGTTGAAGCTCATCACATCCGCGGTTGGCGCTTACTACATCACCCGCGTATTGCCCACCGGGTCAGGTTCCACCACCATTATCTTTACCGTGTTAGTCCTGGTAGGCGTGTGGTTCCAGAGCCGCAAAAAGAAACCGCGCGCCACAGACCTACCCGCTCAGCCGAACCCATAGCACGGTTCTTGATCGCGGCAGATTGGATAGGTTTTGATAGCCTTCCGGGCATCTAATAGCAGCAGGAGACCCTATGAAAATCCAAACGAAAACTCAAAAGCTCTGGATGATCATCATCCCCCTGGTTATCGCCTGGTGTTTTGACCTGCTGTTCTGGAAGAAAATGTGGGGGGTATCGTTCCCCATCATGACCGCGCTGACCCTGGCCGGTGGATTTGGGCTGGCGGCTATCCAGGGGATTCGGCCGCACTGGCGCAGCCTGCTGCTGGTCATCCCCGCGCTGTTCTTCTCGATCATGACCGTTTTCCGCGCGGAACCGTTCACCATGGCATTGGATGTGATGTTGACCATCCTGTCGGTGACGATCCTGGCGGCCTCTTTTACTGGCGGACAGTGGTGGTTGTACTCACTGACCGACTATATCGAGAAGGGCTTCCATTTCGCGCTGGCGCTCATCACCAAACCCTTCGCGCTTTTCGCCCGTACCCCGGCAGCGGATGGGGTAACCCCGCCTAATGAAAAACCCGGCACCGGGAAAGCCGTCCTGCGCGGTATCCTTTTCTCCATTCCCATTCTGCTGGTGTTGGCCGCGCTCCTGGCATCCGCGGACCTGGTTTTTGCGAGCAATCTGCGCGGCTTCCTTTCACTCTTCAAAGTTGAAAACTTGGGTGAGACCGCTTTCCGCTTGTTCTACATCCTGGTGCTGGCCTTCTTCCTGGCCGGGGCTTACCTGTACGCGTACCAGGATTCTGAGGATAAAACCCTGCGGGATAAGGGGAAACCCGGCCTGCCGCGCGTACTCGGCACGGTGGAAGCCAGTGTGATCCTAATCTCGATCAACCTGCTGTTCATCGCCTTTCTGGCCATCCAATTCCGCTACCTGTTTGGCGGGCAGGCCAACATCCATCTGAACGGCTTCACTTATTCCGAATACGCACGCAAAGGCTTTGGTGAACTGACCGCGGTTGCCATTATCACTTTGCTGCTGCTGCAGGGGATCCACTCCCTGGTGAAATACAAAGAAGGCAACCGCCACCTCGGATTAACCGGTCTTTCCATGCTATTGGTCGTCCAGGTGTTGATCATTCTAGTTTCTGCCTATACCCGCCTGACCCTGTATGAAAGCGCCTACGGCTTCTCCAGGCTCCGCACCTATACGCATGTCTTTCTGTTCTGGTTGGGATTGCTCCTGATCCTCACGGCCAGCCTGGAAATCGCCCGCACGACCCGCCTGTTCCCACTGGCCGTCTTGTTGGCCGCTTTCGGCTTCGCGGTGAATCTCAATGTCATCAGCGTGGACGCGACCATCGTCCGCTTAAATATGGACCGCGCGACCGCGGACCATGTCGCCCTGGATGTCGGTTACCTGGCATCTCTCTCCGCGGACTCCGTGCCAGCCCTGGCACGGATCTATCAGGCTGGTGACACGCCTGCCGCCCAAAAGGATCTGGCAGCTGCCGCCCTAGCCTGTAAAGTTGACCTGCTACCCACAGAAAAAGACTTTACGCTGCTGCCCTGGACCTCTTACTCATTTATCCGGGCAAAGGCGAACGCGCTGCTCGCGGCCCTCAAGCCTGATCTGGCCGGTTACCCGGTGCTGGTTGACGATAACGGCTCGTACGTCATGCTGGGGACAACGCGCGTCTCCTGCGACCCGCAAACTATCGACTAAGTACACCAACCGTCTGAAAGCCGGCTGCCTGATGCGGACTCACCACTGTGACAGGCGGCCGGCTGCGTTTAATACATACAGCGCGTCCAATGTGACGTATGGATTGGCCCGTTTCTTTCCGAGCGGGCCGTAATCCACCAGCGATCCGCCGCTGATCTGCATGTTGTGGTGATAGAACTTCACATCCGCCGGGAAGCCGCCATCAGGCAGGCGGCGCGACTCCAGCCAATCCAAACCGTCGTGGCAGCGCGCGTCCCGAATGCGGCCGGCTTCCGTCAGCGCCATCAAGCCGCCGAGGAGATCATAATGCCAGAAACGGGGGAAATGTAATTGGGTAAAAGATGGGTCGATCACGCTGTCGTCGCTCAACCGGCGGAACAAGCGCCGCCGCAGGAATACTTCGGCTGCCCGGCCGACCGCCTGCGCGGTGCGCGGGTCTCCACTGACTCGCGCGTACAGGTTCAACGCGCGGAAGGGCAGCAGAGTCTCATGGAAAGAAGAAATCCCCGCCGCCGGGTTGGCGTCGCAGTTCCAGCCGCCGTCTGGCCACTGCCACTCCAGCAGGCGCTCCACCAGCGCGGTGATGCGCTCGTCCACCAGCCCGAGCTTCAGCATGGAAAAGATGGTGGCGCCTTCCATCGAAGCGCAAGCGCGCGGCGGGCTGCCGCCAGCCAGCCGGGTGCGTTTTTTCACCCAGCCCAACCGCTGGTCAGATAAGAGCCATTCCATGTCCTGTTGAAGTAACGGCTGTAAGCTGTCGTCACCGGGCGGAAAGCCCAGTTCAGCCAGGGTGTACAGCACCCAGTGCGGCCCGCTCCACTTAAAATAGGCATTGTGCGGAATACACCCGTCCGCGCCGCGTTCCGCCAGTAATTTCTCAACCAGAGGGGACTTTCTGGCTTCGTCCCGCGCCTGAGACAAAGCTGGTAAATACACCTGGTCAGAGGCCGGCAGCAGCAGCCGGGCTTTGTAACGAACCAGCGGTTCCGGGTTTTGCAATAACTGGAAAAGGATGCCTGGCACCCGGCTAACCCTGACCGGACCAGCCGGTGGTCATGTCGCTGGCGCCGCGCAGCTCCCACGGGTAGATGATAAACGCGTCCGTGGTCGCCGCGTAATAATCGGGGGCGGCTGGCTTAAACAGGTTGCGCGCGGGATTAAAATGCAGCACGCACAGGAGCGGAACACCACCGCCCACCGTCACGCGGTTCTTCACCGCAGTGATCGTCCGGCCGGAACCCCAAACATCATCCACAATCAGGATGCGGCGGCCGTGGATCAAGGCATCATCCGGGAATTGCAGGAATTGCGGCCAGGAGAGCAGCTTGGCGGACGGGTTGTGCATTTCCGCCGGAAAGTTGACCGCCGCGGTCAGAATGCTGGTGATGTTCAATGCCTCGGCGATCAGCCCGCCCGGGATGATCCCGCCGCGGGTGACGATCAGCATCGAATCAAAATCATCCTTCAGTTGCGGCAGCAGATGTTCCAACAGCGCTTCCACATCATTCCAGCTTAATGTTTCTTTCCGCATGGCGCCTGCTTTCTAATTTTGATATAAAAAATTATAGCAGATTCGGCGGGTCAACTTCTATGCGGGCGCCGGCCATTTCCCGCACGCGCGGCCAGATCAAGCTGGCAGGGTCCGGCCCGCGGACTACCACCTGCCACCGGAAGCGGTTATTCAAACGGGGGTAATAACACGGCGCCGGGCCAAGCACCCGGGTCGCCTGCCGGTCACCTTTTTCCACCCAATCATTGATTAAACCGGCGGCCCGGCTGGCGGCCTGCTCCGCCCGCTGTGAGATCAGGTCAGTGAACTCCAACCGCACCAGATGCGTGAAAGGCGGGTAACCCAAACTGTGCCGGGCTTCCATTTCCGCCCGGATAAATTCGCGGGTATTTTGCGCCGCGGCCGCGGTGATCACCGGGTTTTCCGGTTGATAGGTTTGGAAGATGACAGACCCACCTTTTTCAGATCTGCCCGCCCGGCCGGCGACCTGCACCAGGTGTTGGTAGGTTCGTTCAGCCGCGCGGTAATCCGGCAATACCAGCCCGGTCTCTGCCAGGATCACACCCACCAGCGAGACCTGCGGGATATCCAATCCCTTGGAAACCATTTGCGTCCCGATCAAGATATCCGCGCGGTGCCGGGTGAAATGTTCCAGGATGATCTCATGCGAGCCCTTGAAGCGCGTCGTTTCCGCGTCCCAGCGCAATGTCTGCGCCGCGGGGAAAAGCCGGTGAACTTCCGCTTCCACTGTTTCGGTACCAGCTCCCAGTTGGCGGATGGCAGCCGAGTTGCAGGCCGGGCAAACCTTGGGCAGCGCGCGGGTATAGCCGCATTGATGGCAAACCAGGTCACCGCGCTCACCGTGCGCCGTCAAGGCGAGGTTGCAGCGCGGGCATTCCAGAATGAAACCGCAGGCGCGGCAAAACACATGGGTGGCTTTTCCCCGCCGATTCAGGTAGAGAATTGCCTGCTGCTTCTCTGCCAACACCTGTTTTAATGCCTGCTGTAATGAGACCGAGAGAATGGAATGGTTGCCGGCACGCAGCTCCGCGCGCATGTCCACCACTTCCACCGCCGGCAATTGCGCCGGGTTATCCCCGGCAGCTGTGCTCCAGACCCGTTCCGGCAGCTGGCGATATTTCCAATTCTCCCGCTCGGCCTGATATATTTGAACGGTATTGGGGGTGGCAGAACCCAGAACGCAGACCGCCCCGGCCAGCCGGGCCAGGGTGACAGCTGCCTGGCGGGCATCATAATACGGCCCATATTCCCCCTGGCAATACGAATCATCATGGCATTCATCCACAATGATCAACCCCAGCCGTGGAAAAGGCATAAATAACGCCGAGCGCGGGCCGGCTACAATGGACAGCCGTTCGCTGCGCGCGCGCCGCCAGGTATCATACCGCTCACCTGCTGACAGGCCGGAATGGTAAAGCCCCACCTTCCCGGGGAAACGATCCACCAACCGCCTGACGGTCTGTGGGGTTAATGAGATCTCCGGTACCAGGTAGATAACCTGCTGGCCAGCATCGATCACTTGCTGCGCGGCGCGCAAATAGACTTCGGTTTTGCCGGAACCTGTCACCCCGTCCAGCAGGATCGGCGCGGCTTTCCCGCCCTTTTTTACCGACTGCCATTCATTCAGGATCGCGTCCAAAGCATTCTGCTGCGCGGCAGTTAAAGTCAAACTGGCTTCCGGTTGCGGCTGCCGGTCAGCCAGCGGATCCCGCAGCCATTCAGTCTCTCCCAGCGCTACCAGGTCTTCCGCTGCCAGGGTTTGCAGGTCAACCAGCGTGCAGCCTGTCTCCGCGTAGACCCACTGGGCGGGGACTGGCGCCGGGGCCTGGCGTAAAAAGGTCAGCGCGCGTGCCCGGCGCTCTTGCGCGCCAGAAGCTCGTTTGGCTTTCTGCTCCGCCAGGTAACGATCAATGCTCTCACCATCAACGCTGATCACAGCCGTCCGCACCATCTTGGGTTGGACAGTGGGAGCCGGTAAAAAAGACGTGCTATGGATGATATTCTTTGCCCGCAAGCCGGCCAGCGCTTTGCGCCAATCCAGGGCGGGGAAAGCCGCCTGCAATTGCCTTCCGCGCAGACCATTTTTCGCAACCAGCAGTTCGTACACCGGCCGCTCCAAATCTGAAAGATTCACCTCCGCCGGGACAGCCAGCGGCTTCACCTGTGTATCCGCGCGCTGACTCAACCCCGGCGGCAGCATTAAGTCCAGCGCCGCGGCCTGCGGGCAAATGAATTCCCGCGAAATCTCCGCGGCCAGCCGCAGCTGTGCCGGCGTTACCACCGGCTGCTCATCCAACAGGCTGCTGACCGGGCGGACCTCCGCCACCGCGGCCACATCCGCCACCTCCAGCACTACTCCCTGTACATCCTGCGCGCCGAACGGAACCTCCACCAGGCAGCCCGGCAAAACCCGGCCGCGCAGAGATAATGGGATCAGGTAATCAAACTGACCGGTTACCGAGGGGACATTGACCGAAACCCGCGCGAAATCACCCATCCGGCTGTTCCTTCCCGGGGGGTATCCTGGTGACCAGGATGCGGGTGATGCGCATCCGATCCATGGCATCCACTTTAAGGGAGACGCCGTTATCCAGGTCATCCACCACATCCCCGACCCGCGGCATGCGGTTCAACTTGCCGAGGAAGTAGCCGGCCAGTGTATGGTAATTTTCGTCCCGCAGGTTTAATCCAAACTGCTGGTTGAAATCGGTCATCAGGATCAGGCCTTCCACCAGCGCCTGGCCGCCTGCCAACATCTGGACCTCCGGGGAAGCGGCATCGTTCAAATCGCTGTATTCGCCCACGATCTCTTCCAGTAGATCTTCCAGTGTCACCAGCCCGGTCGTCCCGGAAAACTCATCCATGACGATAGCAATATGCTGCCGGTTGGTCTTAAACTGAACCAGCAGGTCGCTGACCGAGATCGTTTCTGGCACAAAGAGGGCTTCACGCGCCAGGTCTTTGACCTGTTTGGGCTTCTTACCTGCCGCGCGGCTGGCCGAAACAACATCATGCAGGTATAACATGCCAACCACATGGTCCAGGTCTTCGCGGAATACCGGCATTTTCGTCACTTTTTCGCGGGAGAAGATCTCCAACGCCTCGTCTAACGAGCTGGTTTCATCCAGCGACACGATCTCTGTGCGCGGAACACAAACCTGGCGCACGGTCAGGTCGCGAAAGTCAAAGATGGCGGAGATCATCTCTTTTTCAGGTTTTTTAATCACCCCTTCCAGTTCAGGGCCAGTCACCATCAATTCCAGTTCTTCCAGTGAAATGCGGGAGGTATGGGTGGTAGCCACGGATATGCCAAACAACGCCAGCACCTGCCGCGCGGCCCAATCCATCACATCGATGAATTTCGCGAAGATGGCATTCAAAATCCGCATGACCGGGGCGGCAAAGAGGGCAAACTTTTCCGGTGCGCGTAAAACCGTCACTTTCGGCACCTGCTCGCCCAGAACCACCTGAAAGGCCGTCACGATGAGAAGTGACAGGATAAACGGCAGGGCCGTCAATACTCCCCGCAGGATGGCCCAGTTCACCGGCAGGGTGATGCGGTTAAAGACCGGCACCAGCAGATCCTTAAAAGCATCCGCGCCAAGCGCGCCCATGGCCAGGCTGATCAGGGTGATGTAGATCTGGTTGGCGGCGATCAACCTGTCGCGGGAGAGCGGATCAGAAAGCCATTCTTCCACCATGCGGGTGGCTTTCGTCTCCTTTACTATCAGCAATTCCAACCGGGAGCGCCGCGCGGCGATCGCCGCGTACTCCACCGCCACAAAAAACGCATTCAAACCGATCAATAGAAATAGATAGATTAAATTCATGCTTCCTTTACCAACGCCACCGCGGCGTAGCCCACCACAGCGGAATCATCACCGCTGGATACCGCGGATGTCTCATAACCTAATAAGATCCCCCGCTGGCAGCCCTGCAACCGGGCGTATTGCAGCCCGGTCATCAGCGCGCCGGCGCCGCAGGCATATCCCGCGCCAGAATCCCCGGCCGCGGCAACACCATCTACATCCAGGCGCAAGACCGCGTCCAGCATGCAGGCATCCATCTGCTCGGCGACCGGCAGGGGGTGATAGTGCGACAAATCCGTGCTGATCACTACCAGCGCGCTGTGGCCGGTCAGCACATCCGCCAGGGACTGGCTAACCTGCCGGCATCTGGCTGGCGACAGGTCAGACACCATCAATGGTAATAACGTGAACGGCTGCGGGTAAATGCGCTGCAGGAACGGTAATTCGATCTCCAGAGAATGCTCTTCCTCCCGCAACAGCGGCAGCAGCGGCAGACGGTATTCATGCAGCAGGCGGTCAGCCAGCTGCGCAACCAACCCGGCATCCACCGGGACCTCGCCCAGAGGTGTCTGGTACGCCGCGTACCCGCTGGTGAAGAAACCGGCGCGGTCAGCTTGATGCATGGGTGAGAGAACCGCTACCACGTCCGGCTGCAAATTTCTAACGCTGGCAAAAGCCCACCCGGCAGTCCGGCCGGAGTAAAAATACCCGGCGTGCGGCGCTACGATCGCGACCGGCGTTCCAACCGCGGAGGACGGCTGTCCGGCTTGCAGGTAGTCGTCCAGATCCGCGCTCAGTTCATCCGGTTCAGCCGGATACCAGGAACCAGCAATAACGGAATGCCGAATCAGGTTTTCCAAAGGATAGATACCTCACATCTGTGAGATTATTGTAGCATGCGCCGCGGTGGATTAAGGCAGATAGGCGAAAGGATTCACCTTACCAGAGGTATCGTTCATCATTTCGAAATGCAGGTGCGAACCGCTGGAGCGGCCGGTGGAACCCATTAACCCGATGACGCTGCCCTGGTAGACCCAGTCCCCGCAGGCCACATTGATCTGGCTGAGGTGGGCATACAGCGTTTGCCAGCCGTTGCCGTGATCCAGCACGATCATATTACCGTAGCCCCAGTCGTTCCAACCCGAGTAGACCACCACGCCGTTATCCGCCGCGTAGATCGGGTCGCCGGTTTCGCCATCCAGGTCGATGCCAAAATGATTCGTCTGGGGAGAATAATCGAAACCGGAGAGGAAATGATTGTTGGTCGGCCAGACAAAGGCTTCCACGCCAACCGGGCCGTCCGTGACGGTGCCGCAGAAACCCGGTCCCAGCACCTTGGCCACGCCGGGATCATCGCGTGTGATGCGCGGCGCGCTCCAGGTCACAAAACTGCGTTTGCCATTGGGGATCACCAGCATGGTGCCCGGCGCGATATTTGGGTGGCTCAGGTCACCGATCGTTTCCATCGACAAATGGTTCAGCGGGTAATTGATGATGTCCTCGGGGGTAACGTTGAAGAAGTACGCCACCCCGTTCAAGCCGTCACCGGCATTCCAACGGTGATAGATGCCGTCTATGGGAAGGATGTTCAGGACCTGACCGGGCTGCAGAAAGCTTGGGTTATCCAGCAGGGTATAGTAATTGCCCCACAGGATCGTTTCGGGCTTCAAACCAAATTTCTCGGCGATACCAAAAACCGTATCCCCTTCCTGCACAGTATACTCAACGATGTCGGTGCGCGGTCTTTCCGGGATGATGGTATGCAGCTGCGCCAGCCTGGGTATCCCCGCGAAATCCGCGGATTCACCAGCTCCGCCGCCAGTCCCCACCTTAAGATTCGGCGGGACGGTTGGCAGCGCGGCTACCGCCGCGGACTGGGAACCTTTTACCAGGTTTTTGGGTAGAAACAGGTTTTTAAATAAAAGAACTACGCCGAGGATCATCGCGACCGTCACGATGGTCGTAATGATCCGGATCAAGGGTGATTTCAAATCCAGTTGGTGTTTGCCTGCCGGCACTTGCGGTTCACCGGCGGGGGGAAGCTGGGGTGCTTCGGATGGGTCATACCCCGGTGGTCGATCCGTTAATGGGTCGTAATCCACCGCGTGGTTATTTTTTTGCGGCATTCTTACTCCGGATGGGAATATATCACAGCGATACCCGCGGGTCAACCCTGCCGGATTGGCTGATCCATACAGGGAAAAGAACTTCAGGCAAAGATCTCGATCCCGCGGCCATCCACCACCTCGCCAATCCGCCAGGCCGATTGCCCGCTGGCTGCTGCCTCAGCCATAAACCCGTCGATCTCCTCCGGTTTCATCCCCAGCAGCAGGCCGCCGCTGGTTTGGGGGTCAAACAGCAGCAGCTTCTCGAATTCCTCCAGGTTTCCAAAGAAACGCACCCGCGGCCCGTAAATGCGTTGATTATCCGTCGCGCCGCCCGGGAAGGTCCACTGGCGCGCGTATTTCTTGGCGCCTGTCACAAATGGAATGTCCCGCAGCTGGATCTTTAACCCCACCTGGCTGGCATCCAACATTTCCACGGCGTGCCCCAGCAGGCTAAAACCGGTGACATCCGTGCAGCCGCGGGCATGGTATTTCTGCGCCAGGCGGGCTGCCGGTCCGTTCAGCGTTTTCATCCAGGTCACTACTTCTGTTACATCTTCCGCGTCAGCCAATCCCTGCTTCAGGGCAGTGGTTGTCACGCCAAAACCCAACGGCTTGGTCAACACCAGCGCGTCTCCGGCTTTGAGGCCGCCTTTGGTAAATGTGCGGGTCGGGTCCACCCACCCCAGCGCCACCAGGCCAAATTTCGGTTCCTTATCCTGGATCGTATGGCCGCCCGCGATGATCACGCCGGCTTTCTTCGCCATTTCCGCCCCACCGCGGATGATCTCCGCCAGGAAGTCCGCCGGCAGCTGCGGCGGCAGCGCGGCAATCGCCAGTGCCAGGAAGGGCTCACCGCCCATGGCGTAAATATCGGAAAGTGCATTTGCCGCCGCGATCGCGCCGTAGTCATATGGGTCATCTACCACCGGTGTGAAGAAATCGGTAGTCGCAACCAGGGCGCGGCCGTCTTCCACCCGCCAGATGACAGCGTCATCCGGCGGTTCTAATCCAACCAACAGATCCGGTGATCGGAAATCCGCGTACACTTCTTTGATCGGGCGCAGAACCTGCGCCAGCATCTCTGCGTTGAGTTTAGACGCTCAGCCAGCGCAGTTGGAATAAGCTGTCAGGCGGATCTCTTTACCGGATTGCGGAATAGGCATTTTGCTCCAGAGATAGACTTACTGCTGAGTTAAAGTCGGCAGCGGGAAGAGGAACGGCGAATTATTCGGCAGCAGCATGGTCTGGATGGTTGGCGCCAATTTGTTGATGTATTGATACATCAGCAAATCCGGGTTTTCTTTCAACGCCGCGCTGATCAACCCGAGCGCTTCGGCTTCGGCTTTGGCCTGGATCACGCGCGCTTCAGCATCACCTTTGGCTTTGATGATGACAGCATCCGCCGCGCCTTCAGCCGTCTGGCGAACCTGCTCAGCTTCCTGGCGCTTTGTTTCCACAACGAACTTTGCCTGCTGAGCCTGCTGTTCAGCGATCTGTTTCTGCTCCACGGAAGCCGCGTACTCTGGCGAGAAGGTGATATTCCGCAGGACAAAATCTTCCAGGATCAGGCCGTTATCCGCCAGCTTCTTCTTCATGGCCGAATGCATCATTTCGGTGAATTGCACCCGTTCCGTGCTGACCAGCTGATCCACGCGGAACTGTGACACCGCGTCGCGGATGATCCCCCGCGCCTGCGCCCGCACAAGGTCCTGCGGATAGCGGTCCTGCCATTGGATATGCACCTGCACCACCCGGGTTGGATCCACCGAGTAAATGACAGACGCGTCCACGAAGATCTCCTGCCCGTCCAGCGTCCTGGCTGTGATCGAGTCATCGCCGTAGACATCGCCTTCATTTGGCGCGATGGACATGGTATAGGTTTGTTTGGAGATCGGGTAGCGGACGACGCTTTCAGCGAAAGGCAGGATCCAGCGTAAACCTGGCTGCAGCGGCTCCTCCCGATAACCTTTCGGCGCGAATGCCGAAATCACCACGCCGCGTTCTTCCGGTTGGATGAATACCAGCCCGGATGAAACGGTAGTGAGCAAAACCGCCACCGCCCCCAGGATAAAGATCAGGCGTCCAGTTTTTTTCAACGGCGCGTTCCGGATGGCCCGGACGATCGCCAACACGATAAAAGCGCCGAGGCCGATCCATGCCAGTGTGGCAATTCCCTGCACCAAACTCGCGATACTCATACTTCCTCCATTTCATTCACGAACAGGTTCATTATACAGCAGGCAGCCTGCCCCGGCTGAACCTGGCTGAATCGAAAAGATAGTTATAATCCAAGCGGGAGAATGATGCCATGGAACAAATTGAAGATATCACCAATTACCTTTGCCCCGCGCCAGACATCTACACCGGGGGACAGCCGACGCCAGGGGAGATCGCCGCGTTGGGTCAGGCCGGCTTTCAGATCGTGATCAACCTGGCGATGGATAATTCACCGGATGCCTTGCCGGATGAACAGGAGTTGGTGCAGGAAGCCGGTATGGCATACGTCCACATCCCGGTGGTGTGGGAGGCTCCGGCGCAAGCGGATTTGCTCAAATTCTTCACGTTCTTCCATCCATATCGGGCTTTCAAGACCTTCACACACTGCGCTCTGAATATGCGGGTTTCCGCCTTTGTATTCCTCTACCGGGTGATTGTTGAAAAAGAACCAGTTGAGACGTGCCAGCCAGCCCTGCTTAAAATCTGGCAGCCAAACGAGATCTGGCAGAAGTTTATAGATGACATGCTGCGGCAGGTCAAGCCGCCGGAAGGAAACCCGGACTGGCAGTTTGACTGGCAGCCCGGCCAACCGCCGCGGAATCTTCCTTACTGATAATCCAGGAAGCAGTTCATCTCTACCCAGTAGATGCTGTTTTTGAAGTCAGTACCGTCCTTCTGAAAATAGACAATGAACCAGAAGACATACTTGTTTGTGAACTGGTGGATGGCTAAATAGGGGACATTCCAGGGCAATATATAAGTTGCCTTGGTCGTCTTTCCACCCAGGTTCTCCACAAAGGTGCGCAGCTGGTCCGAAATGGTTTCATTATTGGTGTAATCCCAGGTCAGCCCCAGGCCTTCCTTGCACAGCTTGGTCTGGTGTGAAAGCGCGGTCTGCATTTCCGCGGTAGCTTGAATGTCTTTCGCCTGTTCGGTCGCGCGCATCGCGTCGATGGTGGCCAGCAGACTTACGGAATCTGCCACTTGCGTTTGCTGCACCTGCTGGGTGCCGGCGATGGCGGTGCGTTCGCTCTGGCTGAGGGCCAGGTCTACGCTCTGAGCGCTGCGGGTGGCTTCCAGGGTCTGGAAGTTGGTACCGGCAGCCTTCATATAGTAGAAGACATATAACCAACCGGAGAAGGCCAGCGCGAGTAAAACCAACGCGGCCAGGATCATCCCTACCCGTTTCCCGGCGCTTAGTTTCACCGGGGCTCCGGTTACCAGTTCGCCTTCCACCAGCTCATCCAGCCGCGGTACATCCCGTCCGCAGTGCGGACAGACCACCGCCATATCTTGCATCTTTTCTACACAGTACGGACAGCGTTTCATGGCATCCATCTCCCAGCGAGTATGACCAAAGTATAATACGTATATGTCCGAATGTGAAAAACTCTTCGGAAAGACCGTATAATTAAAAATAATGAAACCAGACATCTTCTACCCCCGCATCCTGGCTCTTTCCCACATGCCGGCGTCGATCCGGGTCAAAGGAATGAACCGGCTGCACCTGGAATGCGCGGAGGCATATCTGACCGCGATCCGCGGTATCACTGCGGAACAGGCCGCGGTCACCTGCGAGGACGGCCGGACGTTATCTGTCCTGGTCGCCCACATCGCCGAATGGGAGCGCTATATCATCCAATCCGTGGGGGATGTCATTTCCGGCGTCCGCCGGCCTTTCATCCTGACCTTAAAAGGCTACCGCGACATGGACGGCTCCCGCCATGATTTTGATTCGATCGATGAGTTCAACGGCTTTCAAACCAAACAGTACCAGAACACACCCTGGAGCGAGATCCAACCGCTGGCCGTCCATACCGCCGGCGCGTTGCAATCCATTTTTAGCCAACCCATCCTGCTGCCGTTTGAATTGATGGAAAAGACCGCGCCGTATGACTGGCATATCCCGGGCGGATCGATCATGAGCATGCCCGTCATCTGGTACCTGTGGACGGTTGTGATGGAACACGAGGTGGTTGACCATGCCCGGGAACTCGGGCTGGAGGCTTGATCAGACTTTATTAAGGAGAAAAGCGTATGGTGAAGAAATATAAAGCTCTGCGTTTAGTCGGATCGGTTTATAAAATTGTCGGTTATATCGTTTTGGTCTTCTCTGTCCTGAGCGCGTTGGCGGTCTGCTTAAGCGGCATCTTCGGCGGCCCGGTGATGAATCTCTTCACCCAGCAGTTGGGTACCACCCTGGGCAGTGACGCGCAAACCGGCATGGCCGTCGTTGGTGTTGTGATGGGCATCTTCTCGCTCATCTACGGCGGGGTGGTAGGTATATCGCTGATCGCTGCCGGCGAGCTGGTGTCTCTGCTGATCGACATGGAAGCGAACACCCGCGCCGCTGCCAGCAAATAGCACAGTTAACAAAAAAGGCAGGTCCAGCCGCACGGCTGACCTGCCAGATTTGCTTATACCTTCAATAGATCAACCCGCTCTGGGTTTAACCCCGCGGGCGATGATATATACGCCAATCAATATCAAGATCAGCGGGATCCAGAGCCCGTTGCGGACAGGTATCCAACCACCCGCGTTTAGCGACACCACCGCCATGATGAACAGCCAGATCTTCTGTCTCCGGTTAGTGTGCCTAATCGCCTGCACGATGCCGCCAGCCAGAAAGATTAGGCCAGCCCCGCCCAGCGCCAGGCTCCAACTATTGGCCAGTCTCTCGCCCAGCCAGCCGGAAAGTGACAGGTTGGCTGTCAGGTTTGCCAACCAGCCTGAATTCCCCAGCAGAAGAATGCCGCCGATCCAGATCAAAACCAGCGCGAACATCACTCGCGATAACTGATCGCCTTTTCGTCCTTCTACGGGTGTTTCATTCATTTCATTCATTCCAATTCTAAAGCTCCATTCTGTGAATATTTTTTAACCAGCTGCCCGGCACTCTGGCAAACTGCCAGATCCACATCCACCATGGACATGGATTGCAGCACCAGGATCATGCGCTCCGTCAACGCCGGCGGCAAACCGCCAGCCTGCAAAAAATGGCCGAGAGCTTCCACAGCCGCCAGCCGGACGCGCGTATCCAGGTCATCCGTGGCAGCCAGTAAGGCCGGGATACTGGTCGCGTCCCGCAAAATTCCCAACCCCTGCACCAGCACCGCGCGCATTTCCCCATCCTCACTCTTTAAGCGATCGATCAGGTAACGGGCGGTCGCCGGCGCTTTCTGTTTCACCAGGGTATCCACCACAACCCGGCGCACCTCCAATGAGGGGTCGCGCAGCATTTTCACCAGGCTGTCTTTTACCATTTGCTCCTCGTGCCGGTCTTCGAAAGGGCTGGCCTTGCGTGACAACGAGGATGGGATCTCCACCATCCCAAGTGACCGCGCCGCGGATAACCGCACGATCTCTTCTTCATCTTTCAACGCCGCCACCAGCATGGGGATGCTGTCCAGCTCATCCATCAAACCCAGCGCCCAGACCACCGCTTCGCGTTCAGCGGTATCCCCGCTTTCCAGCAGGCGCCGGAACTGCACCAGGTCATACCTGGCTTCCAGCACCCTGGCCGGCAGGATACCATCCCGCTCCAGGGGTGGATACGTCTTCCGCCGCGGATACCAGGCTTTCTCACCTACCGGGTAACTGTACGGTTGGTAAACCGGTTTATCTGGCGGAAGGCTGTCATCCTCGCCGGGTTCTTCTTCCGGGCCAGGTTCAGTCAGCACAACATCCCGCCCAAAGGCTTTCAAGCTGTTGACGGCTGCCAGCCGCACCCGGTGTTCCCTGTCCTTCAAAGCGCGGGTCAGGGCATGCAACGCCACCACATCATCCGGCGCGGTTTCAAAAAAACTTAGCCTGCGGTGAATATTCGGCAAGTCCCTGATCTGCCCCAGGGCGCGCGCGGCTGCTTCCCGCACGACCGCGTCCGGATCATGCAGGGCATCCGTCAATGACGCCAGGCAATGGAACTCGCCCATCTCTCCCAAGCGCACAGCTGCCGCCTGCCGCACCAGATAGTCCGGATATCGCAGCAGGGCTTTCAAGCGGATAGCATCTGAGCCAGCTTCTCGCACGATCTTGGGTATAGGATTGCCTGGGTTGTCTGTCATTGGTACTGGTTTTTGTTGGGTTCTTGTCCCGCCGGGTGATAAAACACCTGTAAAGAAAAACGATATTCTTCATACTATCGGATAATTCGGAGAATACAATAGAAATTAACCCTCTCAATATCACATCTTTGATGTGACAAATAGACCATTGTGAAAAATCGGCAATTACGTGTTGTACAGAATTTTCAGAATGGATGACCCGCATTAAGAAAGGGGGGAGAAAAACTATTCCAGCGGGTAACTAAAAAACATCATCCGCGGGAAGGCAGAAATTATCGGTTCAGCGGCATGACCTGGTAGGCCTCGCCCTGGGTGAAACCCCGTTTTTGGTAATACGCGCGGGTGCCAATCGCAGAGATCACTGCCAACCTCTCATAACCAGCCTGGCGTGCCAGCTCCGCTGCCCGCGTGATCAGCTGTGTCCCCAGCCCGATATGCTGCGCGGCGCCGGCCTGTCCGCTGCCGACAGCCAGCGATTGGCCGAAGACGTGCACTTCCCGCACGATCGCGGCTCCCGCCAGATCCGGCAGCGCGGCATCCCGCCCGGCCGGGGTCTCTCCCGGCAGAGACAGGCGCAAGTACCCGGCCAGTTGATTGGCAGGGGTGTTAAAGGAAAGAAAGTGTTCGGTCGAGCTGGCTTCGCCCGGCAGGATTTGGGGGCTGTAAACCAGGTCTTGAAAGATGAGCGTCTCCGCGTCCACCTGCGTGCTGCCCACCTCCCGGCAGCGGATGCACTGGCAGGCTTGCCCGCGGCGCTGCATCTCTTGCAGCACATCCAACCGCAGAGAGGTGCGCCGGTTGCCGTCCACCACGTTGGTACTGGGGATGTCCCGAATCACCCGGTTCACCCGGCAGTACGGAGGAATCAGGCTCTTCACCTCTGCCAGTAACTGCACCAGCTGCTGCTCGCTGTACGGTTGGTACTCACCCCGCAAGTAATACTGGTAAAGCTCAGCGTTCTTCAACAGTTGCGTCGGGTAGATCTTGATCTCATCCGGGCAGAGACCGCCGTTCTGTTCGGCATCTCCCCACAACTTCTTAAAGTCCAGCGCGTCGCTTTCCGGCGTCGCGCCCAGCAGGTTGGGCATCCAGTGCAGCACCACCTTAAATCCGGCGGCGCGCATCCGCAGCATGGCCTGGATCGTTTGTTCCACCGTGTGCCCACGGCGGTTCATTTGCAGCAGGCGGTCATCCAGACTTTGCGCGCCGACCTGCAGTTTGGTGGCACCCAGGCTTCGTAACCAGGCCAGCTCGGGGTAAGTGATCTCATCCGGCCGGGTTTCCAAAACCAGGCCAACATTGCGGTGGGAAGAACTGATGTTGGCAGTATGCGCGGTGCTTAACCGCGCCTGGCTTTCCTCCAGCGGCGGCACAGCCTGTGACTGCCAGGCTGGAATATCCCGCGCCGGGTCATCCGCGCCGGGCAGCGGAGGGACTTGCGTTTGGTTCATGGCCGCGAAACAGCGCTCCACAAACCAGGCCTGATAATCCCTCCGGTAGGCGGTAAACGTGCCGCCGAGGATCAGCAGCTCAATTTTATCGGTGGGATGGCCGACAGCCTGCAGCGCCTGCAATCGGCTCATCACCTGAGCGTACGGGTCAAACTGGTTTTGCAGCGCTCGCCGCGCGCCGGGTTCATCGGACAGGTAACTTTTTGGTTCGCAGTCTTCGGTCGGGCAGAAGATGCAGTTGCCCGGGCAGGGGTAAGGCTTGGTCAGCACCGTCACCGTCGTCACACCGGAGAGAGTCCGCACAGGTTTCATGCGGATGGCTTCCAGCAATGCCGGGTCTTCCTCCCATTTCCCCTGGTTGACCAGCTGGTTGTACAGATGCACCAGCACATGCTTTGCTACATAGCCACCGGATGGCAGCGGGTGATGGCGGACGGCTTCCCCCGCCGGCTCGCCATTCCGCACTTCATCCAGGATCAGGCGGGCCTGCTCCAGTTTTTCTGCGGTATATGTGCGGGCAGCCAGCCACTGTTTGGGGTCAACCATGCTTTTCCTTTACCTGATTCTGGCGCAATCTTCTATAATGTCTCTGGAGGTTTTCCGTGCGTGCAGAGATCGCGACCAGACTGACCAGGCTCAATCAGGAATTTTACCAAAACTTTGCTGATTCATTTTCGAGCAGCCGCGGCGCCGTACAACCCGGTGTGCGGGCCATGCTGCGCAAGTACGTACCGGTTGGCGCGCCTTCAGTCGGGCTGAATTTGCTGGATATCGGCTGCGGGAACGGTAACCAAGCCAGGGAGTTGACGCAAGCCGGTTACCAGGGTAGCTACATAGGCATCGATTTCGCGCCGGGTCTGCTGGCGCACGCCGCAGCACCCGAGAAGCGGGAGTATCCAGCGCCGCTTTTCCTCTCAGTCGACATCACCCAACCCGGCTGGCACAACAACCTGCCCCATGCGGTGTTCGACCTCATCACCTGTTACGCGGTGATGCACCACATTCCCGGTTCAGATACGCGCGCGCGCATCTATCGTGAGATCCGCACCCTGCTTGCCCCGCGCGGCTTATTTCTACAATCCAACTGGCAGTTCCTCAACAGTCCGCGGCTGGCAGCCCGCGTCCAACCCTGGGCGGCGGCTGGTTTCTCTGCGGAGGATGTGGAAGCCGGTGATTACCTGTTGGATTGGCGCGGAGAAAGCGGACGGACCGGCTTGCGCTACGTCCACGCGGCCGATGAAGTGGAATTAACTCAGCAGGCTGCCGCGACCGGGTTTGAAGTACTGGAAAGCCTGATCAGCGACAACGGATTGGGGCTTTACCACGTCTGGCAGCCAGACTCCACCGCGAGATAAAACCATCAGGTAGTTTTCAACAGTTCCTGAACTATCCAGGTAAAGAAGATCCCGATGCCAACCAGCGTCGCGATGTTCAAAGCCAGCGCCACCGCCGCCATCTTTCGCCGGCTGGAGTTGCGCGCAAGGCGTGCCAGCCAGATGCCAACCATATTTCCTACCAGCGAGCAGCCGCCCGTCAACAATGCCAGCGGGATACCCAGAATACCGATGATCAGCGCGATCACGGCCAGCTTTTCTTTACTTATCACCGCGGAAGCAGCCGCTCCAGCCTGCCGGGTTAAATCCGCGGCCTGCTGCAAAGCATCGTCCGCCGTGGTGGGCGGGGTCACCGGACTGACCGGATCTGCCGCTGTCGGGGCGGTGGGCGGTTCAGGCGGGATGACCTCCTGATAATACGGTGAGGGCGGTGGGATAGCCGCGGCATCACCCTGGCTGGCTCCGCAGCGCGGACAGACACTCGCCCCAACCGACACACCAGCGCCGCAAAATTCGCATTTTCTACTCTCTGTCATTGTTCTCTCCCATCCGCGGCCGGCTCATCCAGCACCTGGCAGGCCGGGCATATATGTGTTCCTCTTTGCCCGACCACCAGTTTGATGATGGTTGTGCCGCACACCGGGCAGGCTTTACCGGTCTGCCCGTAAACCCGAAATGCCAGCTGGTAGCCGCCGCCGCGGTAGACCCAATCAATACTGGCACCGTTGCGGCGGATGCCCTCGCCCAGTACAGCCCGGATCGATCTCAGCAAACTTTCTGATCTATTCAAACCAAGACTGCCAGCCGGCTGCAGGGGATGAATGCCGGCGGTATGCAGCGTTTCATCCGTGTAAATGTTGCCCAGTCCGGCGATCACCCGCTGCCCCAGCAGCAGCGGCTTAATCGCGCTCTGGCTGCCTTGCAGACGCTCCCGGAAAACCGCGGGTGTCAACTGCGGGTCAAAAGGTTCCGGCCCCAGCGGCGCCAGCAGTTCATCCGGTGAATCCAGCAGCCAGACGCGGCCAAATTTCCGCGGATCATCGAACAGCAGCTGGCCGTCATTATCAAATGTAACCCTGAACCTGACGTGCCGCAGATTATTGGCTGTACCCGGTAATTCGGCGGCCACAAACCCGGACATGCGCAGGTGGAATACCATCCACCCCTGCTCCAGCTTCACCAGCAGGTACTTGCCGCGGCGGGAAACATCTGTGACCCGCTGACCCAGCAGGCGCGTTTCCAGCGCGTCCGGCAGGGGCTGCGCCAGCGTGCGCGGCCACTCCAGCGCAGCGGCAGTGATCCGCCGGCCCGGTAAAGCAAAACAACCCGCGGTGCCTTCCCGCAGGTTGCGTGCGATCGTTTCTACTTCCGGTAATTCCGGCATCTCACTCGTTAAACATCTGACCCACGCTGCGGCCTTCGTGCGCGCGCCGGATCACTTCACCCACCAGATTGGAGACGCTCAGTACTTTCAGCCGGTCACCAAAGTAGGCTGCTTTCTCCGGCGGCATCGGGATGGTGTCGGTCGTGATGAATTGCGTCACCGGTAAAGCGGCCAGTCTCTCCGCCGCGTTGGAGGTCAGCCCGGCATGAATGAAGACCATGTAAACATTGCGCGCGCCATTTTCTTTGGCAATGTTGACGGCCTGCACCATCGAACCGCCGGTATCCACTTCATCATCCACCAGGATCACATCTTTACCGTCCACATCGCCGATGATCGTCAGTGCTTTGGATTTAGCGTCATTGCCGCTGCGGCGTTTTTCAATAAATGCCATCGGCGCGTCTAAATTCGCCGCGAAGTCACGGGCTTTTTTGGCAAAACCCAGATCCGCGGTGAGGATGACCGGATCCAGCAAGGTCGAGCGGATTTCCATCAGGTAATCCGACATGATATGGAAAGCCGAAATGACATCACCCGGGATGGAGAAGAAGCCCTGGATCTGGCCGGCGTGCAGGTCAAGCGTGATGTACCTGTCCGCGCCTGCCACTTCGATCATATCCGCTACCAGGCGGGCAGTGATCGGCACCCGCGGCTGGTCTTTTTTATCGGAGCGGGCATAGCACAGGTAGGGAACTACCGCCGTGATGCGCGCGGCTGAATCCAAGCGCAGGGTCTGGATCAGGATCAGCATTTCCATCAGGTTGCGGTGCACCGGCACGGAGGTGGTCTGGATGACGTAGCAATCCTGCCCGCGCACGGAAGTATGCAGCTTTACAAAGATGTTGTCATTCGGGAAGTTAATGATATCCCGCCCGCACAGCGGTGTTTCCAGGTAATCTGCGATGGATTGGGCGAGATCTGGCGTGGATGTTCCGGCGTACAACTTGATATCTCCATACATCCCTACCGAATTGCGAACATCTCTCATGCGTATCTCCTCGTATCGTTCCTATAATTTACATCTTTATTGTAATATAAACAAGCGCCCGTAGTTCATATTTTAAGCCGCGCCGCGTAGATGAACACAAAACGCAGCATGATTGCTGCGTTTTGGTATCTGTCAAATTCGATATTAACATTAGTCAGCCGAGATTTACGGGCTGAGGCGGTTGGGGCCGCGGAAGAGGTAGGTTGCTTCGCGGATATTGGTCAAACCGAGCAGCACCATCACCATGCGGTTCAGACCCATGCCAAAACCACCGTGAGGCGGGCAGCCGTACTTGAAGAAATCCAGGTAGAACTGGATCGGTCCGGTAGTTAAGCCTTTTTCAGCCGCCTGTTTCATCAATACATCCACTCGGTGCTCGCGCTGCGCCCCGGTGGTGATCTCCAGGCCGTTGGCCAACAAGTCAAAACTGCGGGTCAGATTGGGGTTATCCGTGTGGCGCATGTGGTAGAACGGGCGGACGGTGATGGGCCAATCGGTGATGAAGACGAAATCATGGCCGTACTTATCCTTTACATACTTCCCCAACAACCGCTCGCCGCCGGGGTCAATATCACCCTTGCGTTCGGGGGGCAGCGCGTAATCCTGCGCTTTTAATATCGCGTAGGCTTCGCTCATGGTGAGACGGGGGAAGGGTGTGGTGGGGACAACGACATCCACACCCAGGACAGCTTTGATCTCCTCGCCGTGGATCTCTTTCACCCGGCTGTAAACGTAGGCCAGCCACTCTTCGTGGAATTTCATCACATCTTCATGGCTGTCCACCCAGGAGATCTCTACATCCACCCCGGTGAACTCGGTCATGTGCCGCGAGGTAAAGCTGGGGTCGGCGCGGAAAACCGGGCCGATCTCAAAAACCTTATCGTAGCCGGCGGACATGGCCATCTGCTTGTAGAACTGGGGTGACTGGGAAAGGTAGGCTGTGCGGTCAAAATACTGGACCTCAAATAATTCAGCGCCGCTTTCGCTGGGAGTACCCATGATCTTGGGGGAATGCATCTCGCGAAAGCCTTCTTTGATCCAGTACTCGCGCATGGCCATTTCGGCGGTGGTTTGTACGCGGAATATGAGCGCCACTTCCGGGCGGCGCATGTCCAGGTAGCGCCAATCCAGCCGATAATCCATCTCCGGCAATGTTTCCGCGAACGGGTCCAGCGGCAAGGGCGCTTCTGCCAGGTTTTCCACTTCCACGGACTGTAATTGCAGTTCCAGTCCGCCCAGCTTGACGATCGGGTTATCGATCAGCAGACCGGATACCCGGATGGCGCTTTCCGCGGTGATACCGGAAATACGGGCTGCCAGTTCTTCACTGACCGCTTTTTCAAAGACCACCTGTACCGCGCCGGTATGGTCGCGCACCACCAGGAACTGCATCTTTTTCTGGTCACGCAGCTTCTGCAGCCAACCCTTGATCATGACGACTTCGCCAACTTTACTGCGCAAATCTTTAACTAACGTTCTTTCCATAATTGCACTCCATAAATGACCGCAAACAGCGGGGATGATCCCGGATTCGGAATAATCCATTATACCCGCTGTTGAGCGGCTCTGCTTACTGGTGGTTGGAAATCAGCCGGTCTACCGCTTCGAAGGGGGAAACTTCGCGCGCCAACACCCGTTCGATCATCTCTTCCAGCGCGTCCGCCGGCTGGCCGGATTGCCAGGCGGTGAAGAGCATTTCTCTGATCAATACTTGCAGCTCCGCGCGCACCCGCTGACGCTCACGCGACTGCCAGAGGTCGTTCACCTCCAACCAGGCGCGGTGGACTGTCACCTGGTCCAGCAATTCAGTGATTCCGGTATTCTCGGTGGCAATCGTCCGCAATACCGGCGGCAGCCAGCCAACCTCTTCGTCCTCATCCGGAGCCTGGTTACTATCACCAGCCCTGTGGTGCCCATAATCTGATTTTGGGCGGTGGTGCGACAGCTCCAACATCATCCGCAATGATCGCTCGGTGGCGTCCGCCCCGGGGTGATCAGCCTTGTTGACCACCAGAATATCAGCGATCTCCAGGATGCCGGCTTTGATGGCTTGAATATCATCCCCCAGGCCGGGCGCCTCTACCACCAGCGTGGTATGCGCCAGCCGCACAATATCGACTTCGCTCTGGCCGGCCCCGACTGTCTCGACCAGGATCAGTTGATACCCGGCGCAATCAAATAAGCGGGTCAGGGCGTTGGTTTGCCGCGCCAGACCGCCCAAAGCGCCGCGCGTCGCCATCGAGCGGATGAAGACTTTTTCATCCCCGCTCAGGTCGCGCATGCGCACGCGGTCGCCCAGTACCGCGCCGCCGCTAAACGGGCTGGTCGGATCCACGGCGATGATCGCGACCTTGTGTTCCGGGTGACGGTCGCGGTAAGCGCGCGCCAGGCGGTTCACCAGCGATGACTTGCCCGTCCCCGGCGAGCCGGTCACACCCACGATGTGCGCCTGTCCGCTGTGGCGGAACAGGAGCGAGATGACCGCTTCACCAGCCGCGGTGCCATTTTCTACCTCTGTGCAGGCACGCGCCAGCGCCAGCCGGTCACCCCGCAGGATACTGCCGGCTAAATCATTTGGTGTCAGTGTGGAACGCATCGAACTCAGGCTGCCTGAGCCTCCACCGCCGCGCGGATGGCCTCCGCGACGACCTGGGTGGATGTGCCAGGTCCGTAAACCGCTGCCACGCCCATATCTTTCAGAGCCGCGACATCTTCTTCGGGGATGATCCCGCCCACGAACAGGGAGATTTTGCCCTGACCTTGTTTCTTTAATAATTCCATGACTCTGGGGACGAGCGCCATATGCGCCCCGGAAAGGATGGAAAGACCCACCGCGTCTACATCTTCTTGAAGGGCGGCTTCGGCGATCATTTCAGGGGTTTGCCGCAAGCCCGTGTAAATCACCTCCATGCCGGCATCTCTCAATGCCCGCGCGATCACTTTCGCGCCGCGATCATGGCCGTCCAAACCTGGTTTCGCAACCAGCACCCGGATCTTCCCTTCGCTCATAGCACACTCCAATTGATGAGATTTAGTTAAATTATACACGGATTGACCGGAGCGCTATCCGCCGCTTGGCAGGTAAAAGCGGAAAGAAATCTCCCGCGGCACACATCACCTGACTGGAGCGTGTAAAATTACATTATGAAATTGCAAACGGCGGCCATCTATCAGATAGCAGATTTTAATGGTCTGTCTCAGTTGACGCTGCAATGCGCCAACCCGGTCATCTTTGTGCCCGGGCAGTATATCGCGCTGTGGTTGGACGGACAGCCGGATGCCCTGCCGTATACTCCCTTCATCCAATCCTGCCAGGGCAACCTGCTGACACTCGCGCCGGACAAACTCCCCGCCTGGCAGCCGGGTCATGTACTGGGCTGGCGCGGCCCGCTGGGGCAAGCCTGCGCACTGACGGCGCCCGCGCGCAGATTGGCGCTCTACTCCCGCTGTGAACACCCGGGTCCGTTGATGCCGTTTATCCACGCCGCGACCCAGGACCGCATGGATATTGTCTTCAGCAGCGCCGCCTCCGGCGGATTTCCCGCCTGGCTGCCCGCCCAAATTGAATGGCAGGACGCGTCGCGCCTGTCAGAGCTGGCTGCCTGGGCGGATGTGCTGGTAGCCTGCCTGCCGCGCCAGGCTCTGGCTGAGGACCTGCTAAAGTTATCCGAATTGCCGGCATCGATTACGCAAGGCGGGGCATATGTGCTGGTAGTCTCTGATATGCCGTGCGCCGGCATGGCGCAGTGCGGGGTATGTGATATTCTCGCCCGGCGCAAATACATCCACGTCTGCCAAGATGGCCCGCTCTTTCCCCTGAAAGATCTGATTTAGGTCAACTCTTCAATTTCTGGTAAAAATCCAGCAAGACCGGCCAGGTTATCTGCTTATCTGCCCGGGTTTTCACCACCTGCCAGTTCATTTCAGCCGCGCGCGCTGCCAGCGCGTCATCCCGCAAGGCGCGCATCAGCCCAGCGGCGATGGACGCGGGATCATTCGGATCCACCAGGATGCCGTTTTCTTCATCTGTGATCCATTCGCGCAGCGGTTCTATATTGCCGACCACCGGCAGGCAGCCCAGCGCCATACACTCCAGCACGGAGTTGGGCGTGCCGTCATGGGTAGCTGGTGATACCACCACCCGCGCCTGGCTGGCGATCCGCCACAGGTCTGCCTGCGGCATGGGCGATAACAGCTTCACATTCTCCGTCGGCAATTTCAGGGCTTTCATCCACTTCTCAGCATCCAGTTCCCCGCTCATGGCCGCGCAATAAATTATGGCATCCGGGAATTCCCGCAAAACTGCCGGCAGGGCCTTAAAGAATTGATCGTTCATCACATATGCCGGGCGGATGCCGCGCGGATTGATGATGACCGGGGCGCTGACCACCTGTTTTTGCCGCAAGCCAGCCAGGGTTGAGACATCCAACCCGCCGGAGCCCGGCACGAAGACTGCCGGGGCGTCCGCGCGCAGCCCCCACTGCCTGGCCAGCCGGAGGTCACGCTGGCAGTCGGCCGTAAAGCCGTCCGCCCGCCGGACGCTGGCGCGGGTGGCCAGGTACATCAACAGGCTTTCGCGGGCGTGCAACGTAAAATCATTACCCCAGGAGGAAACAGCCACGGTGTATCCGCGCGGAGTATATCCCGCCAGCATTCCTTCGTACGGGATGCGCAGCGCGTGGACAACGTCCGGTTGGATGCGCCGGACGATGGCGCGGTATTTGGCGGCAGCCAGGGGCAGCGAGAGCGGCCCGAGATAATAGCGCAGCCGCAGAAAAGCTTTGCGGAAGCGCGAGATCACCCGCCCCAGCCGGCTTTTATTACTCTGTTTTCCACCGGGCAGATCCTGCTGTTTTCTGCCCACCCCGCTGAAGGCCAGCGGCAGGAAAGCCTGGCTGGCCAATCCGGGGATGGTCTCACAGGGGTAAGTCGAAAGCAGGTGGACTTCATGTCCGCCGGACAATACCGCCGCCAACCAGGAACGGGCCGTTGGTGAGCGTCCGTCAGCCAGAAAAAGGATCTTCATGGCTGACTCACCTGGTTCAAAGCCCGGATAAACGCGTCTACCATGATCTCAATATTCACTTCATCCCGCGCGATGCGGAAAGATTCTTTTCCCATCTGATGTAAGCGGGTCGGGGTTGCAAGAGCCTCTCTAAGAGCGACCAGCAAGCTCTTCAGGTCATCAGGTTGGATCAGCCAGCCGTTACCTTCCCGCACCAGTTGGCTCTGGCTGCCGTCCCCCTGCCCGACAATGACAGGCAGCGCGTGCGTCAATGCCTGCTGGACGGCCAGTCCGCCGGTGCCCGGCAGCACGAACAGGTCAGCCTGGAGAAACTGCACTTCCAGATCTTTGCCGACCAGCGCGCCGGTAAAGGCTGCCCGGGGATAGATCTGTGCCGCCAACTGCTGCAGCCCCGCGCGGGCGGGACCATCCCCCACGATGGTGAGCGCGGGTTGGAGCGCATCCGGCAGGTCTGCGCAGGCTTGCAGTAGCAAGTCGATGCGTTTACGCTCCTGCAGCCGGCCGACAAATAACACCCGTACTGGTCGGCCCTTCAATGGTGGATGGATTGGAGCATCCCCCCGCGGGCGAAAAGCGGCTGAGTTCGGTGCCATAAAGATTCGCCCGGGGTCAAAGCCGCCGGCGGCATAGCTGGCCGCCCCGGCCTGGCTGTAAGCGATCAAACCGTCCAGCTGGTCGAATAACCGTTTCCGCGCGGATTTGATGATCCCCCCTGCCAGCCCATTCACCGGCGGCGCTCCCAACCCCCAACCCAACACCGGTTTGCCGGCCGCGCGCATCCAACGCACCCCGGCTGGGGTTGAAAGATAGCGCGGGTTGGCTTCCACCACCAGGCCCTCCGGTCTTTCCTGCTTTAGCCAACCTGTGAACCCCGGCTGGTAGAGAGTGTAGGTAGATTGCCCCACTTTCCCCAGGTGAAGGTTGTTCGCTTTATGCCAGCGAGCGTGCGTTAACCCCATTGCCATGTCAATCGACTCATCCGACCGCGGCTGACCGGCAAAGATCACCAGCCCACCGGTACAGCGTTCCGCCAGCGCGTCAAAGAATGGCACGCGGTAGGCCGGTAAAACCCGCTGCTGGATAGCCAGTTTCACGTTGAATGTATCCATTATTCGCCCAGGAGAACCTGCTTGTACTGCCGCGTCATCTGGCCCAGGTCAAACCTGGCTTCGGCCACCTGCCGCGCGTGGGTACCCATCTGCGGAAAATTGGCTGATAATTCCTGCAAGCGCTGCGCCATGCGCTGGCTGTCCGCGAGTTCCAGCTTCCAGATATCCGCGCCGTACGGGGTGATGATACCGCTGTCCTCATCCACCAGTTCCCGGATGGCGCCGCTTTCATAGGCTGCCACCGGCAGACCGCTCGCCATCGCCTCGATCACCGCGTTCGGGCAGGCCGGGTTGGGTTCCGCGGAGAAGATCAGGTCCGCCTGCCGCTCGCGCCGCGCGATCTCGGCGCGGGGGATGATGCCAACCCAATCGAACTGGATGTTTGTGCCGCGCGCCATCTGATGACGGATGGTGGGGGGCACTTCACCGGCGACCATCAACTCAACCGGCCGGTGAGTTAGCCGGCTGTACGCATCCAGACCGGCAACAGCGTTGGCCAGACCCAGTTCCAGACCGTTCTTAATGTGCCCTTCTACCACCACCGCCTGCAGAACTTCCCGCGGGGCTTTTGAGGTTTCCGGGTGATATAGCTGCAGATCCACCCCATTGTAAATGATGGTATCCGGCACCGCGGCTTTACCGTAGGTGTTCTGCCACCAGTCGCGGGAGAATAGGCTCTGGTAAATGATGCGGTCCGCCAGTTTGCTGCGGATATATTGCAGGATCCAGTTGTTGACCTCAGAGCGAAAATAATGTTTGAGCCCGGTGTAGCGCCGCTTATGCGTCCAGTTCATGCCGTCCAACCGCTGGACGACGGGGATGCCGCGCTTTTTTAGTTTCGTCAGTGTCCCCAGGTGCCGCGTGCCGGCAATCACCAGCACGGCGTCCAAACCCGGGCGCGCGAGATCATACGTCGTCTCCACGCCCAGGTTCCGCAAGCCGATGACGAGCTTCTCATTAAATGAAGCCGGGCCGCCCACCCCGCGCGGGTTCGGGATGATCCCGATCACCTTAGCTGACATGCGAACTCTGCCCGACTGAGGTGCGCAACAATGCCTGCACGATTCGGCCGGCGGCCTGGCCGTCGCCAAACGGGTTGACTGCGCGCGCCATGACCTGGTACGCGGATTTATCATCCAGCAGACGGCGGGCGGCCGCGTAGATGGCATCGCTCTGCGTCCCTACCAACTGCAGCACCCCGGCTGTGACCCCTTCCGGGCGTTCTGTCACATCCCGCAGCACCAGCGCCGGAATGCCAAAGCCCGGGGCTTCTTCTTGAATCCCACCTGAATCCGTCATCGCGATGGCGGCGTGCCGCAGCAAATTGATCAGCACCGGGTAATCCACCGGCTCCAGCAGGCGGATGTTCTGGTTTTTGCCAAGCATGGCATGCACCGGTCCCTGAATGTTGGGGTTCTGGTGCACGGGGTAGACAAACCGCACCTGCCCGCCGTATTCATCCGCCAGCCGGTTGACGGCTGTGCAGATCTGCTCAATCGGCTCACCGAAATTCTCACGGCGGTGGGCGGTGACCAATACCAGGCGATTTCCCGTCTCAGAGATGTTCAGCTCACTTAGCAGTGCCTGCACCTGCGCGGGTACCGGCTGCTGCGCGACCCAGCGCACCGCGTCGATCACCGGGTTACCGGTGACCAGAATCCGCTCGTCCGGCACGCCTTCTTTCAGCAGGTTTTCGCGGGCCAGCGCGGTTGGCGCGAAATGCAGGTCAGCGACGGTGCCGGCGATCTTGCGGTTGATCTCTTCCGGAAATGGCGCCCATTTATCAAAGGTGCGCAAGCCGGCTTCCACATGCCCCACGCGGATTTTACGGTAATAGGCATTCAGCGCGGAGGCCATGACTGTGGTGGTATCGCCCTGCACCAGCACCCAGTCCGGCTGCTCCCGTTGCAGTACCGGGTCCAGCGCTGTGAAGATAGAAGCGGTCAGCCCAGCCAGGCTCTGGTCCGGTTTCATCAGGTTGAGGTCGATATCCGGGGTGATGCCAAAATAATCCAGTACCTGGTCCAGCATCTCCCGGTGCTGCGCGGTGACGCAGACCCGGCTCTGGATCCTGGGTTCAGCCTGCAATGCCCGCACCACCGGCGCCATCTTGACGGCTTCCGGCCGCGTGCCAAAGATCGATAGAACCTTTAGTTTATTTCCCATTCTTCCTGCAACCCAACCTGAATACCTGGTTGGCAGTGTCTGCCCAGGCCGGGGAATCGGTGATGTTGACCGTATCAAAAATGGCAGCTACTTTGCCCAGGTCTGCCGGCTTCAATGCGCGGACTTCCTGATGCGCCACCAGGATCACCGCGACCTCACAATTCGCCAGCGCGGCTGCCAGGTCAGTGGTGGCGGTGATGCCGTGCTCCGCTTCGCGCATGACGAATGGATCATACGCTTGCACCAGCGCGCCTTTTTCTTGCAGCAGGCGCGCTACTTCCACCGCCGGGCTCTCGCGGAAATCATCGACGTCCGGTTTATAGGTTAAGCCCAGCGCGCAAACCCGTTTTCCGCTCAGGCTGCCCAGCTGCTGCTCCATCCAGTTCACCACAAAATGCGGTTGGCTGTCATTTACCTTGCGCGCGGTATGGACCAGCGGGGTGATGTCCGGCGCGGCTTCCACCAGGAACCAGGGATCCACGCTGATGCAGTGCCCGCCCACCCCCGGGCCGGGATTGAGGATCTTGACGCGCGGATGGCGGTTGGCCAGGCGGATGGCTTCCCAGACATCGATGCCAAACCTGTCGGACAGGCGCGAAAATTCATTGGCAATCGCGATATTGATGTCGCGGTAGGTGTTTTCCATCAACTTCACCATTTCCGCGGTGGTGGCATCGGTGGTGACGATCTCGCCCTGCACAAACGCGGCGTACAGGTCGCGCCCGGCAGCCGCGGATGCCGCGTCAATACCGCCGATCACCCGCGCGTTTTCCACCAGCTCGCGTAAGATCTGCCCGGGCAGCACCCGCTCCGGTGAGTAAGCCAGGTAGAAGTCCCGGCCGGCTTTCAACCCGGATCGTTCCAGGATCGGGCGGACCAGGTCCGTCGTCGTGCGCGGTGGCGAGGTGGATTCAAGCACCACCAGGCAGCCCGGACGCAAGTACGGCACGACGGCTTCAGTGGCAGAAATGACATAACGCATATCCGCCTGTTTTTCACCCTTGAAAGGCGTTGGCACCGCGATGATAAAAGCCTGAGCTGCGGCCGGCGTCTGCGAGAACTGCAAGAGTCCCCGCGCAATGGCGTCTTGCACCAGCGGACGCAACCCGGGTTCTACAATATGCAGCTCCCCTTTTTTCAGTGTCTCAATGACGCGCGGATTCACATCCACGCCGAGGACATGCAGGCCGCGCGAGGCAAAAGTGCTGGCTGTCGGGAGGCCAATGTACCCCATCCCCAGCACACATATGTTATCGAATTTCACAATCGCTCCTTATTCAGAGGGTCTACCAGCCTATTTTATCCCATTAAACTTATCTATGCTGACCCTCACGCTTTTCCAGCAGCCTGCCTCAGCCCGGAGGTCAGGCTTGACATGGAACGCATGTTCGTGTATAAATAATTTAGCACAAATGTGCAGTATTGGAGGAAGTCATGGTGAAGCGCTCGCAGGGCCTTGGTCCGCGCCATTCTAAAATTCTTGTCTTCATGGAGAAATACCAGAAGCAGTACGGCTTTCCGCCCTCCATCCGGGAGATCTGCGATGAGACCGAGATCTCATCCACCTCCGTGGTCAACTACTACCTGGACCAGCTGGAGACCTGGGGATACATCCACCGCGAAAAGAACATCTCGCGCGGCATCACCTTGATCAAAGACGCGCTGGATCGCGTGATCTCAGAAACCGTCGCGCCGATCGCGGACAGACTGGAAGAGCTGGTGCGCATCCCGGTGATGGGCCGCATCGTGGCGGGTTTGCCGATTCCTGTTCCAGCATCCGACCTGGCTTATTTTGACCCCGAGTCAGCCATCGATATCGCACGCAGCATGCTGCCGCAGCGGGAAAACCCGGCGGAATTGTTCGCGCTGGAAGTTCAAGGGGAATCCATGGTGGATGCCATGGTCAATGACGGCGACGTGGTGATCATGAAAAAAGCCGCCGAAGCCCGCAACGGTGAAATGGTGGCGGTCTGGCTGCTGGATAAAGACGAAACCACCCTCAAGTATTTCTACCGTGAGGGTGGTAAAGTTCGCCTTCAGCCTGCCAACCGCACCATGCAGCCGATCATCATTGATGATCCGCGTACGGTTCAGGTGCAGGGTAAAGTACTTATGGTTGTACGCCGACTGCCGTCAGCGGCTTAACCCAGGGCTACATCCAGCAGCATCATCACCGCGAAACCGACCATCGCTCCGATGGTGGCGATATCGGTGCTTTCTCCGCGCTGCGATTCGGGGATCAATTCCTCAACCACTACATAAACCATAGCGCCGGCCGCGAAGGACATGGCGTAAGGCAGGATCGAGCGGATGCTCAGTACAGCAAACGCACCGAGCACAGCCGCCATGGGTTCCACCAGACCGGAGGCCTGGCCGAACATGAAGGCTTTGAAGCGGGAGAAACCTTCGCCCCGCAGCGGAACGGAGACCGCCATGCCTTCCGGGAAGTTCTGCAGGCCAATACCGATCGCCAGCGCGATGGCCGCGGAAAGTGACGCGGAAGGTAAACCGGCCGCGGCCGCCCCAAAAGCCACGCCAACCGCCAGACCTTCCGGGATGTTGTGCAGCGTGATGGCCAGCACCAGCAGCACCGACCGCTGCCAGGAAGTCTTGATGCCTTCAGATTCGGACATCTCGAAGCCCAGGTGCAGGTGGGGCAAGATCTTGTCAATGGCGAACAGGAAAGCGCCGCCCAACAGGAACCCTACCACCGGCGGCACCCAGGATACTACCCCAAGCTGCCCGGACAGTTCGATCGATGGAATCAATAAACTCCAGCAGCTGGCAGCCAGCATGACCCCGGCCGCGAAGCCGAGCATTCCAACCAGCAATTTACGGTTTACATTTTTGTTAAAGAATACGAATGCCGCGCCAATGGCTGTGATGCTCCAGGTGAATAACCCGGCCAGCAAAGCCTGCACGACTTGAGAGGTGGATGAAAGAAACGCGATCATAAAATCTCCTTAGGATTGCAATTATAACGAGATAGCAACCCGATAAAAGGGGGCGTATAAGATATGTTGATTACAAAATGCTAACAAATAACTATCCCGCTATTTCTTACCGAGCACAACCACGCTGCTGCCCCACTTGCGTAATCCCGGGATGATAGATGAGATCGCGTCATCGATTTTTGTCATTCGGTATGCAAAGTTCAACCCGGATTTAATCCCAAACTTGCTTAGTGCCAGCAGTGGATAACGGAATATACTGCCGTGCTGTATGTAGCGCGCCGTCGGAAAAGCCGCGGGTAGAACTGCCAGGCGGCCTTTCGTCAAAGGCTGGCAGTAAACCCCTTCCTCGCGTTTTCCAAAAATCCGTGTGCCGATGGCATAGAACGGCGTCCGCCAGGGATCATTGGCTGCAAACCTGCCGCCAGTCTTCAAGACCCGGGCGGCCTCCGGGAGAGCCAGATCGGTCTGCATGTGGTGTAAACACCCGCCGGAGAAAATACCATCCAACACAGAAGCCGCTAACGGAATCTCTTCGGCGATGCCGACAACCCCATATAATCGACCCTCTACATTAAATTCTCTGGCCAATGCAATGGCGCATTTGATCTCCCCCAGCATAGGAGTGATGCTCCACGCGACGGACGCGCCGGCCAGCAGGAACTTGACGGCGTGGATGCCTTTCCCACCCAGTTGTGCCATCTGATTTCCGGCAATCGGCATCAGGTGTTCATAAGCTTCCATCTGCGTCACGCTGTCATAGATCGCGTCCAGCCATATTTCGGCCGGGTAAGGGAAGTTCGCTTGCACCGCCTGAGGAGCCTGGAATACCTTAGCGATCGACCTGTAAGCGTCCGTGTTTTTTATCTGCTCCGCTTCTTTCGCCGCTGCCAAATTGTAGTGCGACATCTCTTCATAGGCTTCAGCATAACGCGGCAGCAGCAGGTCGACCGTGTGCTTTACACCCGCTGGTACCAGCATCTCGGGGGCCAGTAATATCGGCACTCCATCAACGATCGGGTAGGCCGCCTGATGGTCCCGGCGCAACATTACTGTAGACGTAATACCAATCGGCGCTACCAATTCTCCTCGTGAATTCAAGGCAGGTTCCCTGGCGATGAAAACGCACTTTGCCTCGGCTTCAGCTGCTTTCAAAGTCTTCAAAACCAGGGATTGCCTTGTTTCCGGGCAAACCAGCGCAGACCAAAATCCAGACTCCACCGGGATATCCTGCTTTATATCCATAAACCCTCCTTGATATCAATTCCTTTTTGTATATCCTACCATATTTGCAGACAGGGCTGACATGAATGAAAAGACCCCGTGGAATACTCCACGGGGTCTTTTGCTTTTTTCGGTAGGTCTTAGGCGACTTCGACGACAGCGCCGACTTCTTCCAATTTCTTCTTGGCATCGGCAGCGGCATCTTTGGTAACCGCGGAAAGGACCTTGGAACCGGCGGTTTCGGCCATGACTTTGGCTTCGACCAGGCCCAGGTTGGTGAGCTGGCGGATGACTTTGATGACTTCGATCTTCTTGGCGCCGGCATCTTTGATGACGACATCGAACTCAGTCTTTTCTTCCACGGGTTCAGCGGCAGCAGCGCCACCAGCGACGGCGGCAACGGCGACAGGAGCGGCGGCGGAAACGCCCCACTTCTCTTCCAGTTGTTTTACCAGTTCGGCGGCTTCCAGAACGGAAAGAGCGCTCAGTTGTTCTACCAGTTTAGCTAAATCAGCCATTTTACTTTCTCCTTACTTATCGTAAACCAGCAACAGCCGGTTGTTTTTGATCTTCCCACGGAAATTCGAACCGCGGGGCCTGTACCTACCCGGCTTTTTCCGAGTTGGCTTTGATGACTGCGGCCAGGCCGCGGGCGGGTTCCGCCAGGGTGCGAACCAGCTGGCTTGCCGGGGCTTGCAGCATACCCAGTAATTTGCCGCGCATAACGGGCAGCGGCGGCAGATCGGCCAGGGCTTTGATCTGGCTGGCGCTCATGATCTGAGTGCCCAGATAGCCGCCTTTTACTTTGAACACCTCATTGCCTTTAACAAAATCGGTCATGGCCTTGGCCATGGCAGGCGCGTCTGTAAACGCGAAACCGACCGCGGTGGAACCAGACAGAAGTTTCTCATCCACGGGGATGTTCTGGGCTTTGAAGACGTTCGTGAGCAGGGTGTTTTTTACGACGTGAAATTCACCACCAGCTTCGCGGGCTTTGCTGCGGATGCTGTTAATGCCTTTCATATCCAGTCCGGAATACTCAACCAGGATCATTGCCTGGCTTTTCTTTAACCAGTCCACATATTGTTCCTGCATGACGCCTTTGTGTTGCTTGCTAAATGCCAATGTACTTTCACCTCCTTCCGGTGAAAAAATAAAAGCCTTTGCCGGAGATGCAAGTCGGGCAAAGGCTTAAAAACGTCCAATACTGGATTGTTTTTATCCTCTCCTCGGCTGGCATCTTTAAGCCCACGGGGGGCGCCGGCTGTCTTCGGTGAAGATTAGTTGTTCAGGTTGTTAAGTATACTCTACTCAGCCGATTCTGTCATCGTCTGGGCAGCGTTCGTGTCCAGCTTGATGCCAGGACCCATGGTTGAGGTAATGGTGATGTGCTTGATGTAAATCCCTTTGGCGGCGGATGGGCGGGCTTTCTTGATCGCGTTCATCAGCATGGCCAGGTTATCAAACAGCTGTTCAGCGGTGAAAGAAACCTTGCCGATCGGGGCGTGAATGTTCGCGGTCTTATCCAGACGGAACTCTACACGGCCGGCTTTGGCTTCCTGGATCACGCGCGGCAGGTCCGGGCCGTTGGCAACGGTACCGGCCTTGGGGTTCGGCATCAAACCGCGCGGGCCAAGCACGCGGCCCAATTTACCTACTTTGCCCATCATATCGGGGGTGGACATGGCGACATCGAAATCAGTCCAGCCGCCGAGGATCTTGTTCACCATTTCATCCGTGTCGCAGATGACATCGGCGCCAGCCTGCTGGGCCAGGGTCGCGGCTTCACCTTGCGCGAAGACGAGCACGCGCACTGTCTTGCCGAGGCCGTGCGGCAAAACGACCACATCGCGCACCATCTGATCAGCCTGGCGGGGATCCAACCCCATGCGCATGTGGACTTCCACCGTCGCGTCAAACTTGGTGGTGGATGTGTCCTTCACCAGTTTGACCGCTTCTTTGGGGGTGTATGCCTTATCAGCATCTACTTTGGCTTTTGCAGCCAGATATTTCTTTCCGTGTTGTGCCATTTTTTCTCCTAGGTGGTTCAGGCGGATCCTCGCGGACCCTCCCACAGGGTTAGTTTTCGATTGTCAGGCCCATGTTGCGGGCAGTTCCTTCGATCTGACGCATGGAGGCTTCGATATCGAAGGAGTTCATGTCTTTTGCTTTGATCTCAGCGATCTCGCGTAGTTGGGCCCGGGTTACTTTCCCTACCTTGGTGCGATTCGGTTCAGCGGAGCCTTTGTCGATCCCCGCGGCTTTGCGCAGCAGCACCGCTGCCGGAGAAGACTTGAGGACGAAGGTGAAAGAGCCATCACTGTAGATGGTGATCTCGGCGGGGATGATATCTCCCGTGCGATTGTTGGTTCTGGCATTGTATTCTTTGCAGAAGGCCATAATGTTCAAACCATGGCCAGCCAGTGCCGGGCCGATCGGAGGCGCCGGGTTTGCCTTACCGGCAGTGATGTTCAACTTGACGATCGCTTTAATTTTCTTTGCCACTTTTTCTCTCCTTTGTGGTCATAACGGATGATTCAAGGTTCATCCTTCCACCTGTCTCAGCCCACTCGCGGGCTGGCATTACCTTAATTTAACTGCGCTCCACCTGTAAAAAGTCCAGCTCTACCGGTGTCTCGCGGCCGAACATGTTGACCATCACGCGGACTTTGGAGCGTTCCATATCGATCTCCGCTACACTGCCGCGGAAGTCGTTGAACGGGCCGTCCACAATGCGGACGTTCTCACCCACTTTGAAGGTCATCTTGATGACCGGCGCTTCAGCTTCCATCCGCTTGAGGATCTGGTTAACCTCTTCCGAGCGGAGGGGGGTGGGCGCGTTGCCCATACCGACAAAGCCGGTAACGCCCGGCGTGTTGCGAACAACATACCAGGACTCTTCGGTCAGGATCATGTTCACCAGGACATAGCCCGGGAAAACATGGCGCTCGACGGTCTTGCGCTTGCCGTCTTTGACCTCGATCTCTTCCTGTGTCGGAATGACCACATCGAAGATCCGGTCTTTCATGCCCATCGTTTCAATACGCTGTTCCAGGTTATGGCGAACTTTGTTCTCATAGCCTGAATAGCAGTGGATCACATACCAGGCGCGGGTATCTCCGGCCTGTTCGATGGATTGCTGAATAGTGAGGTCGGGGGCACCGGGAGTATCCATGCTGAGAGGCGCGCCGGGAACATCCGCCTTTCCGTCGGCGGAAGTTTCAGCGTCCTGTATATCATCAAAATCTTGATAATCCTGCGGGTCCATTCAATCCTCTATTCCGGTTGAAGAAGCAGTTAGGCCAGGATCAGGGCGATCAAACGAGAGAACGCGAAATCTAGCAAGCCCAGGCCTGCCGCCATGATCACCAATACCAGGAGAACGATCTTCGTCAGGTGCCAGGCATCTTTCGGTGTCGGCCAGTTGACTTTGCGAATCTCGCCCAGGGTTTCGCGGAAATACCGCTGCAAGAAATTCGGTTGTTTGGCTTTTACGATCTTCTCGGTCACCACTATCTCCTTTTCCCTCTACGAGGGTCTTACGGCTAAAACGCCGCCATTACGACGGCGTCCGCTTTTCTTCTGGCAGGCCAGGCAGGAATTGAACCCACAACCTCCTGTTTTGGAGACAGGCGCTCTGCCAATTGAGCTACTGGCCTAATTGAACAATCAGCGGAGCTTACACCCCGCTGATTGGTGTGGCTACTTTGTTTCGCGGTGCGCTGTGTGTTTCTTGCAGCGGCTGCAATATTTCTGTAATTCCATCCGGCCAGGATCATTGCGGCGATTCTTTTCGGAGGTGTAATTACGCTCCTTGCATTCGGAGCATGCCAGGGTGATCACCGGGCGGATATCTTTCTTCTTGGATGCCATACGATCTTACTCGGGCAACCCTCGCGGGTAGCGCCCTCTCCTTAGTCCAAAATCTTGGTGATCACGCCGGCGCCCACAGTGAGGCCGCCTTCGCGAATAGCAAACTTAGAGCCCAGCTCCAACGCCACCGGAACGATCAGTTCAACTTCCAGGTTCACGTTGTCTCCCGGCATGACCATTTCAACCCCGGCAGGTAACTTGATGTTGCCAGTGACATCCATGGTGCGGATATAGAACTGCGGGCGGTAGCCGTTGAAGAACGCCTTGTGACGGCCGCCTTCGTCCTTGCGCAGTACGTACACTTCGCTCATGAACTTCTTGTGCGGAGTGATGGATC